>JGI24158J21664_10010482_pt1 | contig 12362 bp, 8 predicted proteins | sample Ectturendosymbi3_FD_21664 | JGI IMG/M metagenome (IMG submission 21664) | reverse complement strand
CAGAAATAGTTGAAACTCTGGTGAATGGTCTTCCATAAACTGAATAATGTGTGGTTTTAATTTGAAATAAATAGCTTTTTAATCAAAGTCACAATTGAAATGTTCATGGGTACACATCTTTTTGGGTCACCCTGTACTTGGCGCAGGATAATCTACGTTAGGCTGCTGCTATGGTTATTTTACTTACTGGCCACAACATTTTGACAATATATTCTCCACATACGCATTGTTTTTTGCCAAGAGGTGTTTTTGCGCAAAATGCACGACCAGCAAGTCAGTATAACGTATTTCGTCCAGTTCAATCAGATCAGGGGTCTCAAACACGCAACCCGCGAGGCATTTTGTGCGGCGCGCGATGCTTTTTGTGAATTTTGCAATAAATAATATTTATGTTATTTAGTTTTATTCACCAGTGTGAATAAAACTCAGTGTGTGAATAAAACTACGTATCATGAGTGTTTGGCCAGCGAGTCAACAAGTTCCTTTTAAACGAATGTAGAGAGGGCTAGAGATAATTTCCCTATAACTCACAGCTGGTTTTAATAAGATTGAGGTTGTTGCGTCAGGTTTTAATAAGATTAAGGTTGTTGCCGTTGTTGCGTCAGCGTCATAATGCGGTCCTCGGGTTACTTTGTAAGTCCTCGTTTGGCCCTCGGAGCAATTTGAGTCCGAGACCCTGAATTAGATTCTACACCTCCCCTTTTTATCTTGAAAGAGGAATATTCACGTTTCTTGACTACATTTATTACGTACGTTTGTCATTGATATACTTTATCTGTGCATTTCTGTTGCGGATTAGAACCGCCACGAGTTACGTGGGTAGCTCGGTAATTCCTTTTTCACATTTCGTTTATTGCAAGTTAACGAATTAAGCTAAGCGTAAGGTTCACAGAAAATACCTATTACCAGAGTTCCCACACATTTTCTAAAACCATTTTCCACACTTTTTCGATACCATTTCAATACTAAATTTAAAAACTTTAATACCACCACTATCTTCATTTTTTCACAAATTTCATTCATGGAACGCAATGCAAAAATCTTCTGCAAAACTTTCATCAGCGGCAAAGATCAAACTCTAAACAAAAAAATGGCCAAATTTTGAATTTCCATACTTTTTCGAAACTTTATGGACATTTTGGCCAATTCAATACTTTTTCAAGGTCTTGAAAACCGATTTTACAATTCAATACTTTCAATACCGCTTGCCAATCCTTTTCTTATGAATACCATTGCGAACTGCTGAGTTACTGTGTTTGCTTCGATAGCGTTCGATGATGCCTCTTGCAAACAATGAACAGGGACGACTAGAGTCACTTGCTGCGAATGTGCTTGCGTCATCGGCAAATGCTTTCAAGCGCCACCTACCTCCTACACGCATCACTGCAGGTTTTCAAAAAATGCCGAGGACGAGGAAGCGCGACGGGATGATTGCAGGTGCCGCGGTCGTAGTAAGTACGGCGTAACGGTAGGGATTTGGGAGGCGCTACTTTACGATGATAAACCCCAAGTACAGCGCCAGATGAAAACAAGTTACGGCTGCCTTTCACAGAAGTTCGTTTCAAAAGCCGACTTAATTTTGTTCGATGGAAATTCTACACAGCAATGTTCCCCGCCATCACAATTCACAAGCACCACCTGCACGCCGCAGATTAAAACGCAAACACGATCTCCAACCTTGCTTCTCGCCTCGTCCCCGAGTATTTGCTCGCGAGGAATCCAACCCTCGCTGTTGATCAAGCCTAACCAGCTTTGGATGATTTCTTCGCTTAGAGACCGATCCCATTTGCTGATCAGAAGCTCGTGAAAACCTGCGACCGGACAGACGGCGAACAATTTTAAATTAATCTCGAGGGTCTTCTCACATCACGTACAACAACCACTACCTTCATTTAATGAGTAAAGCACCAACTCTAGTTCAACAGCTTGACAAACCTCATTTCGAAGTTAAGATTCACGTCTAACAGGTCAACTAGCAGCACGGCAGCATTGCCGACATCTACAAAGTAAAATTACAGCGGAGGAAAATTTGATAAACAACTCTGGCAGTCGCGGGCAAGTGATTGTAGCAAGCTTGAGGTAACAGCAACTACAGTTTCAAAATATCGTTTACGAATTTTCATAAAGAGGCTGTTCGAACAAAAAGGATAGTTTCCCGCTGCCACCCTTAAAGCTATTGCTTCGATTCACACAATCATTTCGCAAAGGTTTTCTGTTCCGCAAACTTCAGCTTCCACACTTCAGTTGCTTTTAACTTTGCTGCGCAGCAATATTAGTTATATACAGACATTGAGAAGCCCATTCCATCGAAACGTTTACCTCGTGCACCTATAGCGTGTTTTGACACACAGTGTCATCCTCACCAGCAGAGGGCTAGATGCTGATACGCAACCAGCTCCCTCTTTTTATTTCACAAAATTCCTTTTCACACACAATAAATTAAAAGCATTGAAGATGTTGAAAAGTAAACACCGTTTAATTCACATGTTACAATTACATGAAAGAGAAAGTTTAATTGTATCCAAGTCAGAGAGTTACGATTGATCTGCATACGCCCATCTACGCTTACTCAGCGCCGTGAGCCACGCGGTTATTGTCGTAGTTAAGGCGGCAGTGGCGGAAACTTGCTGACAGCACCGAGCTTAAACTTTCCCACACACCCACCTACCTACCCTGGTCGCGTGACTGGCAAGGGTGCATCAACAGTTTTTCAAGTCTTTAATATCAACTGACCGGGCCTCAATCTCTTTACACCAACTTAAACCGTACCACTTAGCCGTCAGCATTTCATATAAAACAAAAGCAAAAGCGCAGAAAAGTTACGTTATTTCAGTAATCTATACCACTTTAAAACAATACCTCGCACGCTACAGAAAAGCGTCAAATGATAGTGTATTACGCTACAAAAACGGCTATCACGATCTGCACTACAGACATATGAACCTTCATCCCATAAGAATCCTCTTGGAAAGAAGGACCTTGACGGGACAGCTGTCAGTAAGTGAGCATCCCAGTACCTGACCGGCGTTTTGTGATAATCGGACTGGACCAACGAGTGACCGTAAAAGTGACCAATCCCTCCAACCATATTGCTCAGTGCGGCCTTGGCAAATTGAATTTCGTCTGATGAGTAACTTTTGTCTTTCAAAGGAAATCTATATGATACGATAAAGAACCAAATGATTCACCAAATTTGGCTGTGATATCAACGCTCACCAACACAAGCGTCGACTTATTTTTTCAAAATAAAAATAACTGCCGCAATCGAAAGGTAATTAGCGCCTGAACAGCAAGCAAAACTGTGAGCAAACAGGGAGATGAAGATCCTGACACTTCGTTGTTTTGTGTGCTGTAAATGAAATCGCACAAACAAAACTTATCACGCTTGCGAACTTACTTGTCATTTATTCATTTTTATAACTGTTTTTGCTCTGGTGATGGTCGCGGGGGCAGCAGCCCTAGGACTCGAAATACATCACGGTTTTCAGCTATATCTGGTGGTTCTGCTGCCTCCACACCAAGACAAGCAAGGTCCGAGATGTAGCCACACCACCTGTTCTTGGACGACCTCTGGGACACTTCCCCGTAAATGTTGCCAGCAGGACTTGCCTCGCCAATATTTCCCGGGAGATTCTGGACACATGGCTGAGTGGCTGAACCAACGTTACTGAGATCTTTCTATTCGGAAAAGTGGCTCGTCATTCAGGGATTAACGAATTTCACAGCTGCCCACTTTGTCGCGACTTGTCACATCGTGAACTCTTACAAAAATAAAATCTCTGCCGTTTGTACTTGAGACACCATCTTTCAGTCATTACTCAAGATTCATGACCATACGACGATCGGAGCAAAGACCACATTAAAACTGACAGCTTTGCAATTGTCGCAACAGATAAAGCAAAACGCACCTGGCTTCGAAATTCTCGTCAAACTTGGTTTTCCAGTGAGCCAAAGCTTGGGTGAAAACCGGTCCAGCTAATGTCTGGCTGCGTTCTATGTGGCTTGCACTTTCAAATACAATGTCCAGCTCAAATGGAAGAGTGAGGGTCACCTGCGACAGAAATTCGATGGCTGAACGGAAACAGCTTCAACTCAGGGCACTTGAAACGATATACTTGCTTTTCAAAGCTTGATTGTATGTTATCACATCATCACAAATTAGGCACAGATAGTGTAAAATAGTCTGGTACCGATGCATCTCTAGTCCATGCGTAACCGCTGCCTTCAGCTTAACTGACGCAGTCATCGTACATCTACAAAGCTTCGTATTTACCTGATGAACAATAAGATTTATCTTAGAATTCGGAGGGTTCATCTTATTGTTTGCTGTGTCAGAAACAAAGTATAAAACTTCATTCGACTGCTTGTTCATTGCAGTTGCTTGCATTTTGTAAAGCACGGCATCTTTGATCTTGTGCAAGCCTTCGGATTTGGTTTGAACATAATGGTGTAATGTTTGTTTTCCAGAATTCTCTTTCGGAAATTTGATGGAGAACTTGCCGAGATCATTATCTTCACCTATGCAATTGTAATGTTTGATTGGTAAAAGTCATTGAAAACATTAAGCCACAACGAGTTAAACAAAAGTATGTGCTGTCAAAATACAGAAACATAACATGATGAGCTGCTAACTGCTAATTATGTCATCGCTCCTTGCAATTAGCATTCACGCAAAATTATTGACTGCATCACAACGTAGCGGCGTCAATAATTTAATCAGGCAATTGGATGATTTCTTCTTGTTAAATGTCCACAATCATCAGTTGCGGGTCGTTATCTATAGCTACAAAATTACACGTCTACCTCTGATTTCTGCGAGTCGTTTCCCAGCAACATCCCCCACAGTTACAGGAAATATTGAATCAGGTTTTTCACTTGCTGCATAGAAGAAAATAGACAAGGATATAGGATCATCTTTGTTCTGCAAAAAGTTATCCAACCATTGATGAACTGTCGCGAAACTACCCAACAGCTCCGTCTCAAAATAGGATAAGGAATACAAGCGGTGCATGAGTACAAAACTAGTGACTATCTGTACTTTTCGTTCGTTTTTAATGAAACAGAATGAAATGTTTAAAATTTTACGTAGACAGTGTACAACATTCTCATTCTTTCATGAGAGCTACCACGAGACTTTCATCTGCTTCATCAGTTTTGATCGTCACGCAATACATAAATGTAGACTGTTATTCAAAAATGTCATTGAAACCGAAATCGATTTCTATACTTGGGGCAAGGGTCACCAAACTCGGCTCGCGGCGTTAGTTCTTCCAGCCGCTGTTATGTGTCAAAACCGAGCTAAAATGCAATGATAAAGTGAACTAACGTTTATCCCGAATCAAGAGAAACTGACATTCGGTACACCGGATAGGATCCCATAAAAATTGCACTGAACTCTGGGCATTGTTTGTGTTCTCCTTATTCAAAAAGACCTTTGGTGTTGGAGTGCGTATCCAGCCCACAATCGTATGTTCTCACACTTATCTGGCCATTTATAAAATAAGTTTGGAGATCCCTGACTTTAAAAATAACCAAAGCTGTGTATGAATAATATCCAAGCATATATAACAATAAAACAATGCAATAAATTGACCATGTTTGCAGTATTCGCACACCCAACAAAAGCACAATACCAAAGCGATGCAAAATTCAGATATTTTTCAGTTTCAAAAAGCCTGCACATAAAAACGTTTTTTCAACCAAGTGTTTTCAAGACTTTTACCATCAGCAAAACTACTTTTACTTGGTTAGAGAAAAACTTGAACATTACTCACTACTTTAACAAAATCTGATCCAATTGTGTGCATTTATACATTGAACTTCAGTGTTATACACACACGAAAATTATGTCTGAAGTTTTTAAACTGCAACTTTTATAACCTTCTGTGTGCCAGTTATGCGCCAAGTCCAGTCACCACCATGCTTTCCACCTTGCACTTTGACAAATTCTGTCCGTAATGAAAATTCAGTCTCAACTATTTCTTGAATGCCAAAATTCAACCCATCATGAGCCAACCAACCATACCTTTGAAGTTTATCACCTACAAGGAAAGTACATGCATCAAAATCAACACATCAGCATTTCAGGGCCATGTTACCCTGTTGTTTGTTTCAAAACCAAGCTAAATCAAACAAGAACACATCAAACATGCATGTAAACAAAAATAGCACTAAACATAAAAAACTTGTTAGGGAAAACAGGCTTTAAAAATCTTTCTTGCAGTACCTTGTTCACAGGTATGTCGCAGAGGTAAATCTGCATATTTTTCATATTGTTTCAACCACATCAATCCCGTGACCAGTGATTGAGGAGATTTGGTTTTCATTCCCAGATAAACCTATCAGTAAAAATTTCTGATAAAAAACATAACACATAAAAAACAGCACTGGTTTAAGAACTCTTTTAATAGTATTTTATGTATTTTGATTGAGTAACACAGTAAATACAAGATTGCATATTTCTCTAGCAATTGGTTTACATGTCTGCTATACCATTTTACCTTTCAATCATTTGCAAGGATTGAAATCTAGAAGGTGAAGTCTGAGAATCTGACATACCTAACGTGTACTGTAGAAACCCAAAACTAGATGAACATATTGTAGTAAACTACAAAATAGTTATTTTTGCTTTGAACACATCATTGTGAACACCCTCTTTATTGGTACAGCACATGCATTTGGATTGGCTCATATAAGTCTTATACTTGTTACAAACAGCCTTTCAGTTATTTAATTGTCAAATATGGATGTCACATGCAGGTATGAAAGACTACAAAAAATGCTTGATATTTTCCCTTGACTTTTGACAGTATGAAGTTTGGCGATACAAATATCATTGAAGGAGCAGTTCTTTTATTTAGGAAAGACATTTTCTTGGTTTGAAAAAATTACTGGGTTTGGATATACAAATCTAAATGACGAAACCAACCATTCAATGAGCACTGGTATTTTTTTGTTAAGCATGACACATATCAGCCACCAAACACAAATATCAAGTTTGGTTATTTCAATTGGTTTTCCAGCTACTTATCATCAATTACCGCTAACAAAATTAACTGTTCTTGCAATTAATTGACCATATTCCAGGATGATATTGAATATACAAAATGAAAATATGTGTTAAAATGGAATTCACAGGTGTTAGTCTTGCCTTAATATCTAGTAACTCCTATTTCTGCAGCAAGCAGTGAATGCCAATATTGACTGAAACAAACAAGAGCACCCCCACATTACATATTGAGGAAGGATTTTCTAATGCTTGAATTTATCATGTGAAAATGAATTCTTATAATGCTAAAATTTAGCATGTTCAAATTAGTTTTCTTTATAATGCTTAAATTTGACCCTTGCTTGCAGCAATACTTGTTCATTTTTTTCTGTTTATCAGCCATCTTCTTTAGTGTTTTATCTTTCTCACCAAACAATAAACAATTTGTCAAACATTGAATGACATATACAATAAAAAATACTAAAAACTTGCTTGTGGACGGTAAGTTCCCCAAAAACTTGTCAAATCCTGTGAAGAAATGCCATCAGCGGCAATTAATGGAGTGTGCACTCCCTTTGCTCTCCTTATTGAATCGATCCATGACATTGTCACGAACCCAATGCCTGACAAAAATGAATAAAGCTGAAGTACAGAAAAAAATAACAAAACTATGGTATTGACAAGTTTCTACTGAACCATAGATCATTAACAAAACAGCCTGCTTGCCATGACTTATACAAAGGATAATACTAGAATCCAGTAGCTTTACAAGTGGTTAATCACCTGTGTATGTGTCTAATTATAATAAACACCAATTTGCTATTATATCAAGACCTATGTCCACTTGTGATTACCACTTTTGCTATTTGCCTACGAATCTCTATGTACTTGGTATTTACATAAAAGATTACGCAGCTAAATACCAATACAGATCTGTCATCTATTGGATATGTTATCTTTTTCTCTTGAAATTTGTACATTTACATATGAAAATTATGAAGAAAAATAGCGGATTTAACTATTGAAACCCTTGTTTGGACTTCAATGCCATGGTGTTTTATGAAGCCAGCATAAACATGGTAAACTCTTGCAAACTGCCCAGTAGTCAATCTGCTTTTTTCAGGAACAACACCTGGAATACGAAGTGGTAACAAGCCTACTGCCTAAATATATAGAGTTGTTCCAACAATCTTTTAAAGAAATGCTACCTTAGGCTCTTGGGATATCCTACTAATTTTCCTTATACACAGGCCAATGTAAAGCCTGTAGATTTCCTGCAGACGCAGCTGGTGTAAGCATATAAATTGCTAACATTTCATAGAATGCTTTCAAAGACAGGTTGCCACATTAACTAAATTTTATAACATTCAGTAAAGCAGTTTCACAGGCAACACCAACTGAGCTACATTAGCCTTATGTAATTTTTTAAGAATTGTCGTAATTTTTAAACAATACACAGCTCATAAAATGAACACAGTCAACTTACCAACTCCAATTAAAACAAAAATGATATGCTGTGGTTTTACTTTATATCCACTACTGTGATGACTAGACCTTTTACCATGTGGTAAATGATTGCCAAGTTCTCTGGTTCCTCCATGGCGTTTTCGCAATCCATTTGTATTGCGAGCCATGAGAAGGATATGGTAGGATATCAAAACTAGACTCAACTGCAAAAACACTAAGAATCATTAACTAACTGACAGGTACAAAGCATGCATAGTCTTTAAAATGTATCCAACATTGAAGTTGTTCCACCCTAACTAAAAAATAATCCATGCTGAACAAAAGTGTTAACACCACTAATGACATATATAGCCTGCACACTCATTGAAATAACTCAGATATTAAATTTGTTCCACCATAACTAAAAACGAATGCAAGCTGAACAAAACTTGAGTTTTCACATTCTATTGCTTTGGATGTCAATGAAAATCTTTCCGGACCATGTTTGCAAAACTTTTAAACCCAGAAAACTAGATCATACCATGTTTCGCCGATAAGACAGGGCTTATAAATTGTCCCTCCGAAATTTCCACTAGGGCTTATTTTCTGGGGATGTCTTATTTTGATATCAAAAAATGACGCACATCAATAATGACCTCATAATGAATGAAACTGACGAGTGCTTGCGTCGAACGATATGATTGGCTAGATTAGGGAAGTTTTGTCGTCTTCAGTCAACTAGGACTTATTTTAAGGATAGTGCTTATATTAAAATCATCCTCAAAAATCACACTAGGTCTTCTTAACAGTTAGGTCTTATTATCGGCGAAACACAGTATTTACAATGCTACAAATGTCAACATAAGTAACATTCCATTAGAAATAGTCAGTACACAGACAGGAAAGAAATCCATGACATATAGGAATCAAGAATACGACGAAGTATTAAGGAGCATAAATATAACCTCCTAACAATATAACAAAATATGTCGCCTTACAATTATTCTACAATATTTATGCTAACAATAATGCAATGTTTTGAATGACTAATAATTTTTACCTTTATATCACATATGTTTGCTCTTGTTCAATGCATATATACTCAGGGATATGGTGCTAACAAAAAACGTGTGGGAACGCACCCAAAAAACTATCCGCTTTAAAAGAGCTTCAAACTCATTTTAAAGCAAAACATTAAAAACGTGTGGGAATGCTGTTCCCACGCATTCCCGCCCCACTACACCCTTGTACATACTACAATATTAGCTGCAACTTCTGCGTTACTTTGAAAGGGGTATACTGATGTACGCATTTGCTTATTCCTTATGTTTATTCATCCATTTTCTTTACAACAATGGACATTGCAACTGTTAAAAGAATCTTTTGTTTGCTTGGAAATCATTTACTTTGTCTATCTTGCAATTTGTCGTAGGTTCCTAGCTTGTTAATGATTGCTGTCTAGGTGGTAACTGATAAGACATCTCAAGGTTGTATCAATGTCCAGTGGCTCAGCAATCAGCAAGGTAAAATCAAAATGAAGTGTTGCTGTTGATAAAGGTAAACACAGTCTATCTTCCCACATTTGGCCAGACCAGTGTTAGGGAATGTATTTACAAAACATTTTTATGTCCAACAAACACTATTGCAGGCTTATTGTTTAGCTCATAATGCAACTGGCTGAGTTAAAGCATTTTTCCTTGCTCTTCTTGTCCTTTTTGTTTTGGTATGGTAACTAGTGAGTTTTTAAGCATATTTAATTATTTTCAACAACACTAAAAAAGTCTTCAAAAAACTATACATGTTTTATTTTGAGACGTTTCAGATTATTCTTAATCCATTTTCAGTCAAAAAATAAAGCGACACTTGGCAATGCTAGCAATTCAAAACCAAAGGACTGACATAAAAAATAACATCGTGACGCAAAAGACGTCAAAAGCAAAACCAAGACCGCCAACCCTGTCAAAATCGCTAGAAGTAAAAGCAGGACCAACAGCTATGGAGAAAGTGCTAAAACAAACCCTATGTAAGGTCATAATCTATGAAAACAAGCTAAGACCAGTAGAAAGAGGCCGTTCACAGAACACTGCAAGTGAAGGATGAAAAAATTTTTATAAATATATGCTACAACTAGCGTGATATGTCTACGTCAACACCAACAACAATGCACGAAACATGTATCAACATAAGAACTGAGCATCAGTCAAATATTTGACATAACAATCTACGTATTGAAGAGGTATAAATGAGGTAGAAAAATTGTCTACATTAATCTTGGGTTGCTGTTCTTGTATCAGAAGTGTCTCTTTAATTAATAATGAGGAAGTGACTACGGATACGCCTGTCCTGATGCAATTAAAATAAAATGGTCAGTTTGTCAGACAAACGGTGTGCTGCTTGTAGCGTAACGATTATGTGTTACAGCTGCTATGCCGATGGTGTTCGGTTCGACTCTCACCTTGCCAACTTTTGTTTTGTGTTTTTTATTTACTTTTTCAGGCTTAGGTGTTACGTTTAGGGGTTAGTGTTAGGTTAAAGCAGGGGCGTGCAACATTTTTTGTCAATGGGCCATATAACCAACTTCAGACATCTAGCTGGACCACACGAAAAATTCAGTTTTTTCATGTGCACAGTGAATCAGAGTGTGTGGGAAAAATGGGAAAGAGTGGGAAAAATCAGAATGCTGGCAAGGGTCACACTAAATGGCTTGGCGGACCGGGTTGTGACTCGCGGGCCGCCTGTTGTAGACCCCTGGGTTAAAGCTACATTTAAGGTAAAGGTTAGGGTTTATCTTTTATGTGTGCTTCCTTTCTACCAAGCCTACTGCACTCTTGTCGTGTGTTACTGTTACATCACAGGTGGCGTATTAATAAGTTTTCGAATTTCAAGATCCACATGCGTATCCATAGCCAGTACGCCACTGCCTAATAATTAGGTGCCCTGTAAAAGGCGGAGCTCCGTAAATAGCGGAGCTTGGTTTCGGAGGTTTGATGATGTAACCGGAGTGGAAGAAAGTTGTGCTGCAAAACCAAAAAAAGGAAAAAAATGAAGGAAAAACCTTGTATCATTACAACTTAATACGCTTTTCTCCCAAACATGGAATGCATGGAAGTTTGCGATGTTTAAAAATTTTATACATTCACAACTGTTGAAAAGTATTTTTTTGTCCCCGAACCGTTGAAAATGATCGTTTGAGGATGGAGTTTATGGCTGAACATCTGGGGAAGCAGTCCATATTCTTAATGCAGGGGAGGCCATGAAGCCCCAGCCTGTCAACAAACTTCCTGCAGCAGCATTCCGTGCTTTCGAAAATATTAGCACCAGTTCGCAGGGCAATTGCGATTCGGAACTCTTCAGGGCTCAGCAGGTTTCTGACGCTAGCAATTAAGAAGGCTTCTAACCAGGCAGCGGTGTGGCTTTTCTGTGCAGTAAGTAGCCGGCAGTGGTTCCATGGGCTTGAGGTGTCGAGCAGGGCAGCGAGTGAATCTCTGCAAGCGAGGTCATCCCAAGCCGATTGTTTTTCCTTTTGTCATGGGGATGAATCGTGAAGTGCGGACCAGGCGTCAGTTGCGTTGATTACTTCCCCATGAGGCAATGTGAGAGAGGGAAGCAACCTGTTGACGAGGCCCTGGCAGGCGAAGGATGACGATAAGAAACATGGCAGAGACAGGTCTGCGGCAGAACGGAGGCCAAGGCATCCATGTCGGATTGGCAGGGATGCTTGTGACCAGCTATCTGTTCCAAAAGTCACATTACTTATTTTTTCCATGTTTATTCTTATTGCGGTGTCAAACGCTTCAAGTTCCTCTTTGCAGTTGAAGCAAGGGGCACTATGCAACAGATATGTGAGTTTGGGGATTGAGAGGCAGTTTTTCAAGATGAAGAATGCTTGATGCGGTTCAATTAGCTCAAGATTTTCAGTAATGCTGTC
>JGI24158J21664_10010481_pt1 | contig 12363 bp, 8 predicted proteins | sample Ectturendosymbi3_FD_21664 | JGI IMG/M metagenome (IMG submission 21664) | reverse complement strand
AAAATGTTTCAAAGCATTTAACCTGGAAAATGATACGGCCCGGCAACGAACTCCTCACGGACCGGCACCGGGCCGCGGCCCGGTGGTTGCCGACCACTGCTTTAACAATGGACGCAATACGATTTGTGTTACTTAACTGATTTAGGCAAAATTATAAATTTAAAAGTGGGAGGGACAGGCCCTCCCAGAAAAAAAGTGGAGGAACCTAAACTCATGCGGCCCCCTGGCTCCGCCACCTATTATGAGCCTACGTAACACCTAGTTTTGCTGGACATCCTTTTCGTGTTATTTCAGGTGAAACGTGGTACTATTTGCCAATTCACGGTTGTTCATTTTGATTTCTGTTTAATCTCAAATATATTTTCGTGTTGTTATGCATGTATAACTCTAAAATAAAACTTTTGACATTGATATCCCCTGTTAACATTTGATGTTAAACCTGAAAAATTTGATTGTGAAAAGACTGAGCTGAGTGGTATAACTGTGACAGAAGTCACAAGGCAACAGTCACCAGCAGACCGGTAACCAGTTTTGGACATCAAGGAGGGCGTAGAAGTTTCTGAGGGAGGCCCAAATTCTACATCGATAATATGTACGAAAACAATGGTTATGCATACAATATGTCCAACAGTGATGTAGTCGAGATCGTAACCTTCGAGATCGAGACCTGGTTAGAATTTCGATATGAGACCGAGACTCATCACAAACTCCGAGACTCGAGGCTTGTAATTCGAGACCGAGAAACGAGACTTCAAAACTCAGGCATTTTGCCAGATGTTTTATAAAACTGTCGTCATCACGTCTGACTTGAAATTTTTCAAAATTCTGGCATTTTTCTGACGTGTTTTGGTTGTTTCTTACCTGCAAATACAACAAACAAAAAATTGTTGAATTATAGAAATTTTAATAAACGATTTCTTTGCAATATTCCATGTCTGTAGACCTTAAATATTCGAGACCGAGACGAAACCTGAAACCTTCGAGACCGAGACTCGCAAAATGTATCTCTAGACGAGTCTCGAGACCGAGACCAAGCCTCTAGACTCCACCACGGATATCCAAGACATTTTTTCAAGGAGAGAGAACGTTTTTCCAGGATGGCGAAGCCCTCCCCTTAGTTACGGACCAGGCTATCAGATGATTAGGTATGCAGACATCACATTATAGGCTAGATTGGTATATGAGTATGTATTCAGAAAGACGTCTGGTTCGTTTTCTTTTGGATATCTTGAAATCATCTCCAGTTGGCTCGGATAATTCTGCTTGGGAGTTTGATTGATGTTGGGAAAGGCTATGAGACAAACGATATTTGGTCGATCGAAAGGGTACCCAACAGCATGCAGGGGCTGACAACAGGAGATTGAAAGGATACATCATCCACCCATCAGCAGTAAAAATAGATTGTGAATCATTTTGTGAAGTAGCCTACGATAATTTTGGCCAAACATTTTTTGCTGCTGTGAGAGCATATTGATGGAGATTTGGCAAGGGGTGGGGCTGCATGCATGATGCCCAGTAGCTAAAGATTTGTAGCATTTTTAATTAGCGGAAATGTGCAAGAAAAACATTTAGCTACCATACCTTGCAATATACTGTAAGTATCGTACCTTGCAATTTATCGGCATTTTAACGTTAAGCAACTTAAACAAGACATCAAATCGAGCTGTTACCCACACTTCTTATACAATTCATGGAAATCGATATGTTCTACTTAAGAGTGATATGCACGTGCGACCAATGCGATTCACCGTTTTGTGCACTCCAACTGACAGCTCTGATAAAACCCCAATTGATGTGTTCTAACCCAAAAGATGTGTTCTACTACGTAGTGCCAGGTGCCTGAACTACAGTACCATGTCCAACAACAAAATTAAGTTTATTAATTCCTAAATCATTTGTAGGGATAAAGCAAAGCGCGATTAGTGCTGCTTTGAAAACACCTCTAAAAAACAAGATGAGGAATCTGTATTTGCTAAACGTCACTTCCGCATCGGCCCGATGACTATATCGGCTTTACATCAAGCTGTCCCCCCACATTTTACAACAAAATTGCGCCCATGTGTGGACCAATGAGCCAAAAAATTTTTTTTACATGAAGTTTTCAGCCACGTCTTGATATTAAATCCTACTGATTTTTTGTATGTGGATAGAAGAACAGACGATTGTTATTCATGCTAAATCTTAGAGGTTTGCTAGCTAAACCTTGCGACGTATGACCTGAAAAGCAAAAAATGGCTCATTGGTCCCACATCTTCGCTATATGAGGACATGAAACAGACTGAACTCGTTCTGCTTCATCCGATATGCGTACTTTCTCACCTGATGTGCCCATGCAAACACTGTAATATAAAGTTATCTTTGTATTATTGAACACATTGAAGTTGCTGTTGAATTTATCACTTCATAAAAATGCGATTTTTCATAATTAAACCTAGACACCCATGTCGACTAAAGAAAGTAGATCTGGGTGGAAAACTCTGCAGTGGGAGCCCTGTTCACATGCGGAAAAACGCCTACTACCGTAATTTGAAATGCACTTAAGAAATTTACTTTCGTAGGTTTTAGAGGGGTATCCGCCTCTGCAGAGACCAAGGTCACTTCAATAAGTTCGTTACAAAGTATTTTTCGCAATCGAACGCCTTTGCAATTTCCCGTGAAGGCGCTGACGCAACAATTAGTTGCGAAGTGCTTGTCGTGAGGGTATCAATCTTACATCAAACAAAGTGCTGCTGTTCACTAAATCACAGAACAGTTAATATGTGCAAGTATTGTAAAGCACCCGTCGCAAAACTTTAGTCAAGTAGTCCGGTTCAAGTCGCTTTTGCGTGTGTTTCGTTTAGAACATAATTTCTAAACGGTGTACGTTTTGATCTGCGAGGGAGTATAAACATATCTTTGTTCAACACACATGTGAATTGACGATTTGTGCAGTGAAGATAGTCAGAGACTCTATGACAAAAAAGATTGTTGAGAGGTGTCACGGTAGCTAAACGATAGTTTTTTTGTGATACAGCTTTCTGTTTGAACAAATTAACCACATACGAACCGCCTTACATGGTCACCCCGAATTTTATCTAATGTGTAGACTGCCAAATTGTAACAGTTGTGACCGGTGCTTCTGCAAATTTGAAACTAGAGCATGTGAAACGCTACTAGGTTTTGCTAAGTGTTTAGGCAGCCTCGCGGTCACGAATGTGCCCGGAGCCTCGCCTTCATTTAATCCGACCCTGCCTGCAGAGTATTCTTGGCCCGCAACGAGGAAAAGGCTGCCGACCATTGCGGAAGTCTCTCCACGCGGTTTGAAAAATGTTTGGATTTTGTAACTTCACGCTATGAAATGCGACTGCAGCAGCATGTTTGTGCACTAGCCTACTTAGCCCTACGCCAAAGTTTTTTCAAGGTGTTTCAGAATTGCAAATCGGGTCCCTAGAATCAGCGAATATTATCATCGGGTCCCTACCGTGCACCTAGCATTTTCTTTAAAAAAACTGCTCTGCGCTGTAGCCTAAGCTTGCTTCACTAAAACGATTAGGCATTTAGCTAGCTATTTAAAGTTAAAAATCATTCACAAACATGATAAAGACAGTTTTGTAAATTGGGGAATGTTACACATGTCCTCTACGGTCTAAACAAACTTGCACATGTGTGACTCACTCAGTCTACAAAAAGGATGAAAATAGTTTTGCAGTTGCGAAAACGAAGCCACAATCGGTTATTATCACGGCTCTGCATTAAAGTTAAGAAACACTTGTCGCCGCAGATTGACAATGGTTGGTTGATTTACAGCCATTCTAACATACAGTAACAGCTTTTACCTCAGGTAAATGTGACCCTAACATTTAATGGTAAGTTTATTGCTTTGATCCGGTTCGACCAACTAGAAGCTAAAGTAAGATAGGTGGCTTGAGCGGTTTCGTTGATTTGCACTGAAATATATATTTCTTTGGCCGGCACAAACGCTTGATCATCCTAATTTTTTGGTGCAATATTTTGGAATTGTGGTGGGGCATTTGCTTCCGTTGCCCCCCTGCCCAACTATACCCTGTCATCTACGCTACACTGACATGAGCACATAAATGCAACTAGTTGTTCGTACTAATTGTGTTACTTAAACATTATTTAGGCAATATTCGAAATAAAAAGTGCGGGGCCATGCTCCCCGGTTCCGCCACCTATGCCATAAACTCCTACGGCTAACGAAATTATTCGATTGTAAGCCGCGGCTTATAATTTTTTTCATATTTCGTGCGGCTTCTTTAGCTTATTAAAAGGTTTGAGATATCGCGCCGTTTTTCCCTGGCTACGTTTTGTTGACCAAACTCTCTTCAGCACCACGTGCACACGTGTTCGCGCTGTCGCAGGAGCAATGTGATAATCAAAATGCAGTGTAGTGGTGTGAGCATCATCACCAGGGTTGCCAATTAAACGCTAAACTCGCTACTACGACAAAGTATCTCGGAGGCATAGGTAACCTATGCTCAAGTGCGGCTTACAATAAATTAACACCATTTCGGGCGCCCTACAATCGAATAAATGCGGTACTATGCATCTGAGCAGAAGTAAAAACAGTTAGACTTGAAAAGTTTTTCAACCACGCCACGGAAGCAACCTTTCTGTGGTCGAAGTTTTTCGTGGTATACCAGAACTATCGCCAGTAGCCATATACAGTAAACCTCGGTTGATCCAGATTCGATTTGACCGATAATTTTATCCGGTTTACGCTAAGATCCGGATCAACCGAAGATGGTTCTAGCCTGACGTCATCTAAGTGCTATGGTATCGGTGAAAAATCACTAAAATTGAACACATTTACGACACAACAGCAGACTTTCGCAGAAGCAAAATGACTTTATTGATGCATTTACAATGGTACATCAGACTTAGGGCGACATCCAGGCAGTTATGAATAGTCTTGAGTTCGTAAGTTACTTGGCTGCGAAGCAATCTGCCATTTTGGAATGACGGCGAGATTTCTGCGACCGGTCCACAAGCAGTCCCTTTATTTGGAGGGTAATGCCCTCCATCCCAGGGCATGAAAGAACAACACACTCAGGGATAATGCTCTACACACGCACACTCATCAACAGACTGAAACCGTGGCGCGGCGGCGTGCCCAAGCGTAAAGTTCAACGTGATGTGCCATGCCCGTGTGTGACTACGATTAATCGAATATTACCGCTGTTGTTAGCACAACTCTCAACGTTCGCTGGTGCTCATTAGCACGCTAGTGTTGCGTCTTAAAGCCGCCGAGTCTTTCCCAGAGACCAGTTAGTATACTTAAGTACACAACAGTGTGGAAGTACAGAAAAAATCCGGATTACGAGATGCAAAAAGGGAAAATTTTATCCGGAATTAGCGAAGATGCGCATAAACCGAAGATTTTTATAAAGAAAAACCTTAGAAATCATTCGTACCACTTTTGGCAAAGATCCGGGTTACTGTACAACCTGGTGCAAGCAGCATCAACCACTATCAGATGTAGGCAGGAGGCGAAGCGATGATTGTGCTGGCAGAAACGAGATTGTGCTATGGACAAGTAAAATCAGTTGTGTGGTTGATGGACCAGTAGTTTTGTTTTGATGAAAGCACCCCTTGTGCAGTTTACAAACAAGTAACTGAGGCAGCGATAAAAATTGATTTTGGAAAGTGGCTTGGAGATTTTGTGCACTGCAAAAGCATGAAACCAAGGCAGTTAGTTGGCATACTGGAGAGTGCAATTTTGGAAAGGGTACCACACAAGAAAAATGATTGAGTGATGGAAAAAAACCTGAGTTTGTGCTGCGGGGAATTGGGTTATTTCAGAAGCTGGCACAAAGCAATTTGGAAATCATTTCTTTGTGTGATGGACAAGTTGGCTTTTGTCTGTGGACCACATTTGTTTGTAAGTGAAGAAATTTGTGCATGGAGACAGAACCAACAACATGGAATGCAACAATCATTGGAAAAAAGATATTATGGTTGAGTGTGGTAGAGACTAAAACAGTTTGTATGTACGTCCTCATAATCCTTATTACGGCGCACACACAAATGGACAAAACAGATGTTGCAAGCGATGTTTGTGCGCACCCTTTTCTCTGGAGTGGAACAGTAAGCACAATTACTTTGACTGGAAGTAATGTAGGGAAAATGCCCACCAGTGAAACGACTGTCTGGAATTAATTGAGGGCGAGCAATTGAGATTTGGCCACATTGAGCATAGTGTTGTGAAATCTCGCAAATGAAATCTTTGAGAGTGAGTTTACGCTTATCAGCAGTGATGTTCGTGTAAATGATGTGGGCATTTACCATAGCAGTCATGACAATGTGACTGAATAGCTTCTTATACCATTTCCTGCAGCTGTGAGGGAAAAGGTATGTCTGGCAACGTTGGTTTAAAAGATTCACACCCCCTATGTGCTTGAAATAGTTCGAAAGAGTGGTTGGTCTTAAAATATTTCGATCTCTGGAAGTAGCAGCTTTGGAATGGACTTCCACAGAACATGTATTATTGTCAACAGTGGACAGCATTGTGACCCGGCGTCTGTGACGCCATGTGCATGCCAGCTTATGACCATCACGCCAAAATAATGGTGGGTCTCCCTTTCGCATGGACATGTTTGTGGGCTGAATATCATGTGGCATGCCACTGTGATTGGCATTGCACATTCCACACATGCCACACTTGTTTGCATGCAAAATGTCGGCAATGTCTGGTGAGGTGCAGCAGCTATCAGTGAAGATTATATGACCCAGCCCATAGTGGGGAGCAACCAATTCCTGCACAATCTTGGAAGTAACTGATTCCGGGGGGGCTCCGTTGACACTGTCATTACCTTTTCCAGTGTATAAGACCAACTGCAAAGCATACCCTGTTTTAGCCTCACTTAAAACATACGCCTTATAACCCCGTTGTTCTGTCGAACTGTGTCCATTGAAGTCAATTGTCATGTCATCAAGGGAGAGTTTTTGGGCTGCCTGGTAGTATGTGGAGAACTTCGAGGTAACTAATCTGATGACCTCCCTAATTTTGAAAAGGCGATCATGACCAGGATGACCACGTGGAATTCCAATTGCATTGTCCACAAAATGGAGATGCGACCAGATGGCCTCCCAGCGGTTCTTTGACATGATCTGAGGGAACGCTTGTGTTTGAGTGATGATGCTTGTGGTCTGCCAATAATCACCGAGTTCAGGCTGAACCACAATGCCCATTACAAAATAAAGTGAAAAGAATTTTTTTAATTCAGACACAGTAACATTATTCAAATGCTGTAACTCTTCGTCCTGTGCTGTAGATTCAGCTTTTTTGAGAACCATATAACGATTGGTTTCAACAGTCACAAGTTGCCAAAACTTGTCATCAAGAAAAAGTTCGAGAAATTCATACGGAGCAGCACTGGCCATGCATTTCTGACCAATGTACCCCAACTGTGTGGTGAATGGAGGGAGCCATGCAGATCTAGATGTTCTGTCTGTGTTTGGCTTCTCGACTAACCAACTTGTGCCAGATGGTGTGGGTGTAGCGTTAAGGTGACAACCTTTAGCACGCTTAGCTGTTCCAACAGAAGTATGAGCACCCCTGTGCTTCCTAGTGTTATAACGGACTGTGTTCCTATGTGCAGTGTGACTGCTGCTGGGAACATCTGTGCTGGTGTCTGAAAAACAAAAAATAAACATTGTTTTACTTGGCTGTCATAACTTGGGCAATCAAAAGTCACAATTTTTCTTATTTTTTCAAGTTTATGAAACGTCCACAAAACATATTTCACAGAGGTACCATGAGTGACTCAAAAAGTTATTAGGTCAAAAAAAGCCAAAATTTATTGTTCGGTCAAAGTTTTCTTGCAGAGTTTCTTTTATCAATATTTTATTGAAACTACAACAGATATTGATATGCTTTTGCAAGTTTAGTTGTAACTCTGACGTATGTATCGATTTGTCGCGACTTTTGATGTAATGTTATTTTTCTCACTATTTGACAATTGAATATTAAGTAAGCTAGACATGGTAAGTCAAGAAACAAGAAATTTATTGAACACATGACCAGGATATTTCTTTTACTTTTGGATTGATTTTTGTCTAGTTTGTTAATTCTAGCTTTACTGGATCTTTGACACTCCTCATTTTGTGTTATTTCAACAGAAATAACACTTTTAACCTATCAATTTGATTTCTAATACTGTACATGTTTTGTATTCTGCTGTTCAGTCGCAGACACAGAAATTGATATTTGCAAATTATAAAGTCAAAACTTTAAGTTTTTAGGTCAAAAAATTGGTTGCCATAGTTACAACTGAACACATATTATCAAACCTGGTGCTGTTGCATCATCCGGCACAGTTATTCGATGAGATGAACCAGTGAACACATTGATCTCATGTTCATCATCAGAATATACTGGAAATTCTTCGTCTGAATCCGATGTGATTGCTTCCACAAACTTGTCAATGGTGAGCTTCTTATCAGTCATCTTTCTCAGCAACTCAAAAATACTTTAAGGCAAAACTGCAACACACAATATTTGCAGCTAAAAACTTGCAGTTTGAGGTGTTTGAAACAGGTGTGCACTTGTCGTTAAATTGTACAACATTTGAGGAAATTGGCTTTAAATGATGAAAAGAAGACTTTGTACCTTGGCTTTTGTTTCCATTTTGTACCTGCTTTCTAGGTCAAATTGCTCCCACTCTGTGGCACTTTAAATTATTTTGATAATTTATAGATTGATAATTTTCTGCAAAATCAAGCAGAACACAGTAAGTTTAATCAATATTACTTTTTCCATGAGTAAGATACCTTGCTTAGCAGTTCACTATGTGTGAGTGCATTGATTGTTGCAATTACAACAGTGGTATTCAACTGGGGGTCGCAAACCATTTTTAGAAGAGTCGCAAGTAGATATTTTAAGCAAACAGCTGTATTGCATTTGCTTTATTCAAGTTGTGGATGGGGATTGGTAAGTTATAGTGGTTTGCTTGCTATAATGGGTCACAGTACAAAATAGGTTGAAAACCACTGAGTTAGAAAGTCAATTTCTGCCATAGGAAAAACCTAAAAGACCGTGCAAAAAGCTGGATCGCACGTGGCTTTGCACGAGAATTTCTCCGCTAAGCATTACAGACCTGGTCAAAAGCTCAAAAGACTCGCCAAGTCTTGTAGTTTGCACTCGAAAAAACATTTTTTGGTTGGGGGATGCAGATTTTTGTGAGTGATGTTGTAAGTCGAGGACTTTTATGTCACATAGGCCCACTTCACCTGACCCTGGGCCCAAACTGTTAGATGGTAGTATTTCGCTGGTGTTTTTATTGGGAACTAGGCTACAATCTGAGTCTTTTGATACTTTGGATGACCTGCTGGGGTTTCAGGTTCAAAAGTTATGATCTAAAGTAATAAAAATATTTGACTAATTAGTTAAGTACATAATTAATTAAGCAACAAAAGGCTCCCTCTTGCAGTTGGGACCCAGGGCCTGATGATGTAAGCCAAAAAAGCTTAAACCTTCCCCTAATATGTCACCCTTAAATCCAAAACTTTCCAATTTTTATTTAACTGAAAGCACAAGACGTTCCGTATCTTTAGAGGGTTTCACCAGCTCTCTAGCTTTAATCTGCTGCAGAGTTAAGAAGCTACACAATGTTGTTACAAATTTGGAAACATCCTTTGCTTCTGTTACTAATGTCAATGTTGATATGCTTCAACCGTCTCCAATTTCAACAGGGGTTCAAATCAGTGAGCAGAGGCAAAAGTCTGACTTTGACGTGCCAACAGCAGATTTAAAGTGCCAAGAATAACAAATGCTATTCAGTTATATGGATTGATAGCATCATGGAAGTGGATACCATAACCAGCCCCAATTAGTAAGGCAGATTTTAGAGCATTGAAAGAAATGACATTAAACTGATTTTAAATGCAGAGCAGGCACAAAATGGAAACAAAAATCCAAGGAACTAAATCTTTCCATCATTTAGAACCAATTTCCTCTAACGGTTTACAATTTAAACAACCAAGTGAAAATCCTAAGTTTTCTGAGGAACACACATTTGAAGGAAATCCCCAATAGTCTGCAATCAATGTAAAAAACAATGGCTACATCACATGTATACATGATCCAGTGTGGTGGATTGGCATGATCATGTAAGTGGACAAACTTCCTTCAAAGTGAAGTCAAGTTAAATTTATGACCCCATGCAAAGAGTTTCAGTGGCTATCATGGGAAGACATGTTGGGTGACTACTGTAAAGTCTCCGTGTAGTAGAAGTACCATGGCTAGCTTTGAGTAGTGAAAAAAGTTCAGGGGTGGCCAACCAGTCCCAAGAGCCACATTTCTTACTGTTACTGTGAAGAGACACATGAACATTATCCCTTCTCTTCCTCACTCGCACACATACCTTTGCTAAGCTAGATTTATTGAAAATAATAGTACAGCAACATGGCAATGACAGAACTTGACAAGCTGTTTATTGCTATGCACATTATTTTGTGGAACTTTTGGTAATTACTTAACAGCTACATGGCACAGGGCTATGACTTGGCTACCTTGAGTTATTCCATGGAAGAAAATGACATGGAAGTAAATTTAAATGAAAATGACATGGAAAATTTAAGCATGGCTGCTTATCATCTGTTTTTAACTATTTATTCACAAAGTTGGACAATATACATTCATATAATACTAGAAAACATCAAGAATATATAGTTCCCAGAAAAAGATTGGCAACTGCACAAAAATCTCTTGCTTATATAAGAGTTAAGATTTGGGAATCTTTAGATCAAAATTTAAAAGTACAACCTTTTTATGTTTTCAAAAAGAAATGCAAATTACATCTCTTAAGCCAATATAATCCCATATTAATTATATGCTACCTTAAGTATTCCCCATTATCATAATAAAACTTTCTGATGGTTTCAAACCTTAAACCCCATTAATATAACACTATCTTAACATTAGACTAGTGGGGGACCTAACTAGAAACCCACATAGTTATATTAAGTACCCGGGAAGATGCAAATATAATTTTGATTGTATTGCTATTCATGCGTTTACTTATTTATTTTATCTTGTTTATTTGTGAGTTTTTTTGTGTTTGTTTCCCGAATAAATAAATGCTATTCACTGAAACTGTCTCATCAGTAATACTGAATGTGATCAAGGTACTGTGTGATAAAAATGGTAGAGGAGAAAAATGAGAACACCTAGCGTAGAAACCTGTGCTGCAGGCTGCAACATTTGTTGGACAATAATGTGGGATCTTGTAAATGTTTATCCTCCTCACTTCTCAGAAAATGTTCAAGTTTCAATATATATGGTGAACATTTGATTATGATATTTATAAGTTTTTAGCACAAGGTTCTGTTTGTGTATGAAACATATAAAACTTCCATAACAATTTTTGATGGACCTTGTAAAACACAATTACCAAACCTATATCAATGCAAAATACAAGCACAATAGTACAAAAGTGAAATAAAAGTGTTTGCAATGTTGGATCAACAGCTTGCAATTTGATGTCCAAGTTTGGTACCAAAAATTTGTCACAAATTTTCACCCTCCATTTTTTTGATGAAAATGTTGTTGATTTTCTGTTATGTTGACCGCAGATTTGGATTGGATTCCTTGACTTTTAAACACCCAGAAACCAATTTTTATGCATGTAGAGCAGTGTTTTTCAACCTTTTTTCTGCAGTGGAATCTTCTGCAAATGTTTGCGTTGCTTATGGAACCCTATGCAATGATCTAAGCGTCTATCCTACTGATTGTAATAAACCAAATAGGTAGAAATGTCTCATCTATATATGTTTCTATGGAATCCCTGACAGCCACTCGTAAAACTCTGAGGTTCCGTGGAACCCTGGTTAAAAAACACTGATGTAGAGTATTTATAAAGTAACAAGCACATTTGCATGGGTCTATAAGCAAAATGAGATCTTTACCTAGTGGTGCAAATTTGAAGAAATGAAAAAAGCTGATTTTTTCCATCATCATTTCATAAAACAATAAAATATATGAAAGCAAGGAAATTTAGAAACATAGGGTTACAACTTATTTTTTTCCTTAAATTTGGTATGGAATGACCCCATGTATATTGTATGCTACTCCAAATGTACCCACACATTAACACTTTGAGAGCCGGGTTAATTCAAGCGTTTCGAAACAACAGCTGATTCGCACGTGGCTTTGCGCGGGAATTTCTCCACTCCTGTATGCTCTACAGACCTGGTAGAAGTATCAAAAAACGCGACCAGTCTAGTAGATTAGACTCGAAAAAAAACTTTTTGCATGGGGGGGTGGGGGTTGTCTGTGAGTGACGTCATAAGTGGAGGACTTTTAGGCCACCTTGGCCCACTTTGCCTGGCCCTGGACGCCAACCGTTAGGTGGTAGTATTTCG
>JGI24158J21664_10010479_pt1 | contig 12365 bp, 3 predicted proteins | sample Ectturendosymbi3_FD_21664 | JGI IMG/M metagenome (IMG submission 21664) | reverse complement strand
ATGTCGATTTTTGCATGTGATCGTTGTCCGAATGTAACACCAAACTTTCGATGCTACAACTTCGCATAAGAAAAAGAACTGTTTTCTGACCGCTTGGCTTTGATTTTTCCTTAGTTGTTAAATAAATTCTGTGTGGTTCTTAGTGTTTTTTTGCATATTTCATGCAAAAGTTGATGAAGGTCGATAAAAATGTTTGAGCTCGCGGTGGATGGAAATTATCGTGGCAATCTTGAAAGCTTGAGTGAGAGAATGTAGGCTCTCTTGGTTGGTGCAGATTTCCGAGATGAGATCTTTATTCAGCTTATGTATAACTTTGACATCTGTTTTTCGTTTGTTTTCCACGCTGGCAACAAAACTAATGCCTGCGTTACCCTATCCCCTTCTCACCAGAGTCGGAACTAGAAATAATTTCAGGGAGAAAGTTCGAGAAATGAGGGCCCACTGCCCCATTTGATCCCCGGTATCTCTGGTCTCACACTACACATTTGAATTATGTCAGGTAGCAGAGAGGTGTATTGGCGTTTTTTCTCCCCTTGAAAGAAAATCCTGGTTCAGCCCCAGTCTGACTGTTTCATTTCACATGAAAACTGTTCCTACTGCACAATATGTGTCACTGAAAGTGCTCAAATGAAGTGATCTTTGAAATAGTCAACATGTAAAAAAGAACAGTTTCCGTAGAAGACAGTAATGTGCTGCTTGCGGGTCATTTTTATAAAGAATGCATGACATTATGATATTTTACTGTATAAAATGGCTAAGATGGTTACCTTCTAACTGCTAACAAAGCGAAGTTTAACTCGATGGTTATTTACAAGAAAATGATGAGCAGACAGCACTTTGTGCCAGATCTATAATGAATCAATGCACTCAAGCAGTGAAAACATTTCGCTTCACCAAGCAACATCTCACGCAGGTCCGTAGCCAGGTTTTAAGGTTTGGTGGTGCGAAATACATTTTAGGGGGGTAAGATTTTTGTTTTTATTATATGTTTAAAAAAATTTTCTTGGCATAACACAATCTGGGGGATATAAAAATATTTGGGGGCACTGCCCCCGAATGCCCCCCGTGACTACGGGCCTGATCTCACGCAAGTGATTTCTGGCTGTATAGAGAACATCAAGCTTTAAACAGAAATGTGGTAAGTTGCACGTTGTGACCCTTGCCAATGCCAGGTAGCAATTTTTGTTTGTAAATCATAAATCAAATGACGTTGTAGATGAAACTGTTGGAAGCAAATCAATTTTTACGAAACACCTTTTCGTGAAGTCACAGATACCATGGTAGAATGTGTGTCGTCAAGAAGAAGTTGCGTTTTGGAATCGCAGCAGATTTTCCAGATCCTGATTGTTGGTAGCCACGTAGCAATTGTCAATTAGCTGAGCAATAGATGTAAAAGTTGGGCGTCAGCAATGATTTCATTAAATCACGTGATCACGTGCTATATGCAGGCACTATATATAACTGCAGTGCAGTTTCTCTACGCGAGCATGCCATGGCTGTTTCCTTTCTTGTGACTGACCACCAATGTGTTAATGGTGCAAGCTATGCTAAAATGATATATGGTACTTGTACAATCAGGCTATGTTTACCGTAAGTCTTCCAGCGTTGGGTTACTTTTAGGAAATGTTTAGTTTCGGATGAATAGAATTTATTTATTCATAATGTAAATCGTGGAAGCTCTACTTATCACAACTCTGCGAAACGTTGTCACGATGCTTAAAACCTACACGTTCAGTGTATACCTTTTACGTTATTTATTCCCAGGTATTTGTCAACAGAGCCAATACTTTCATGAAAACAAAAAGGCTGTTTTGTCCCATAGTTCATGGCTGCCGCATAAGAGCGACTCATATTGTCTGAGGTCTTACAATAACTTCGAAAAAATGTTTAATTTAAAAAGGCCTTCCACACACAAAACGAGCCTGTCGGGTGTATCGCTGCTTTTCGGAACAGCAGCGTTAGATGACCTCAAGTAGCTGTTTAGATTTCTCTGAAAGCGAAGATACCGTGGGGCGTTTGATGGACTGAGGTTTTTCGTGACCAGTGGCGTAGCCAGCCCAAAAACTTGGGGGGGCCAAAAATTTTTGGAGGGGCAAAATATTTGATTGTAGGCGAATAACACTATTTTGTTTGGAAAAACGCCTCTCAAAGCACAAAATGGCTATATTTTCCAAAAATTTTGGGGGGCATGGCCTTTTTGGCCCCCCCCGGCTACGCCTATGTTTGTGACTTCCTTTAAGCTGCTGCTTCTGAGAGGAACATGCGTGTTGGAAAATGGATATATGAATAAAGCCTTGCAAGTCGTGCAAGCAGCAAGAATGCAAAAATTAAGCAATGGTTCGAATGAAACCATCTTTGACGTTTCAAACACAATTGCTTTTAATTCATTGAACCATGTTGAAGATGAGAAGAGTTGTTTTCGAAAAGTCCAAAAGAGTTTTATTCAGATCATTTTTTTTTCGCTTTTTATACATGTTTTGCCTGTTTCGTAAGTTTACATTGGTTAGAAATTTTCTGCTAGATTCCATAGGCGTGTGAACATAAGCAAAGTAGCTGTTGGTGAAAGCAGTCACAAATTCTCTTCTCCCGTATCATAAATACATCATAGCTAATTTAAAAACAGGGGTAACAGATCTACTGCAAAATATGGCACGGAAATAAGTTAGCAAGTTTGAAAGCTCGCACATTGGTTAAATTTTATGATTTTTCATAAATTCGTTTTCTAACCCGGTCTACCAATATTCGTTCGGTTGACTTCTAAGTTCCTGAAAATATTACGTTGTAAAACGCGTTTTGGAAACCGAGACTCGTTCAACTCACTGGATCTATACGACCATGAGAAATGCCCGTTGTAGCAGTTACGTTTTGTGACAAGCTTTGGCGTCAGCGTTAGTCATGCGCTACGTTTATAAGGAAGTTGTTGAAAATCGCGGCTTTGCCGAAGGAGGATCATTGCTTTTCGGTGCCTGGCGTGACCCTCTGAGAAAGATTGCAACCACGATTCGACGCTGTTGCTGCTGCCGCTTTGATGGTTTCGCGTAAACATGAACTAAACTTTCTAAATATTGCGTGACGTCCTGTCGAAATGAGAGACCGGAAATTGCGTCACCAAACGCTAATTGTTTTGAGCTTCGTGTTTTGTCGGGCTGCTGGAACGTAGGAAAGGTTGCATACCAGGAAGTATGTCGTTGGCTACGCAGCAGTTGGCATCTACGCGAAGCTGTCATCCTGGGTAGAACTAGTGTGGTACAGCTTCTGTACAAAGCGTGAAGTGGGAGGTTAGTTTGAAGTTTACAAGCAGAGCTCTTCAATTCAGGGTTGATCAAATGTCTTATAGTTAGAAAGAGGCAATTATAGTTAAAATAATGTTTACGCCACAAGTATTTGTACAGATTTCAGAAATATACATTTACACGTTAGCACAAGAAACGTTTGACTTTAACTGCGACTGCAGGTGCAGAGCTAAATTATGTGAAGTTTTATGTTAAACTATGTGAAGTCTTTTTTTCACATTTGATTTTCACGGCGGTTCCGGGCGCAGAGCTAATTATGTCAAATCTCTATGTCGTTGGTTGCGCATACGCAAAACTGTTTGCGCTAGCGGGAAAATATAAATTCGGGAATATATTTTGCATCTGGTAATCTTTCGAGTTTGCCACTGTAACTGGCTTATCTGGAATGTCGCAATCAAGGGTGCGACATACCAGCTACCAAAAATCGATTCTGTTCTGAACAAAAACTATAGGTCGTTCTAACAGAAAAAAAACTGAAGTCAAAAATCAGTTTTGCGTTTAAATGGAATGAAAAATTCAGTTAAAATTATGAACATGGGCGTCGGAAAAGGGCCATGGGGACCATTCCACCCTTAGATTTTGAACTTTGACAATTTCCTATTAAATTTTTATCAAAAAAGGTTATTTTCTGAGTTTCGAATGAGCAAAATTAAATTTTATCGCTTTTGTCCCGTCCGTGGAAAAATCTTTTTGGCTATCCCTGGAAAAATCTTCTATCGACCTCCTGGAAAAAGTCCTTCCAACGCCCATGATTACGAAATAATACTTTGTAAATTTAGCAAGTTAGTTCATGATCTAATGCACTGTACTTTAACCGAAAAAGCTTTTCAGCTTGACGAAGGAAGAAAAACATGCCAAAAACGCTTGTTCTAACACAAAGAATGTGATTCTTCTGAAAGCATTAGCTACTTTGACCTGTTAGCATTTTACGCAGTTTCGCTTTAACCAAGATGTTGCTTTCATGTCGAGGTGATTTCTGCTATGAAAAAAACATGTTTTGTGTTGTTTTCTTGATCTGTGCTTGGCCCCACAATGTTTGGCGCGGTAGAGGCATGTGCTGGCTGACAGTTGTAGTGGACTATGCNGCTGCGGTCATAAAAACGAAATAATCATTNGTTTGAAAAATACCATTGGCGGTTGGCTTCGGTTTTAGCAGATCCAAGAAAATCAGATTTTCGANAATCAGAGAACACCTTGTGAAATCCCGACAACAGCACAAAACACAGACCTGGGTTTGAGCATATAGGTGTGGATCAGTGGTGTAGGTGTGCTGGCATGAAAAACGAGGTGTGGCACCAGTGACCTAAAACGAAATACGGGAACGCTCCATCCCAGGGGCAGTAGCGTAGCCAGCCCCAAAATTGGGGGGCCAAAAAAATTTGGGGCAGACCAAAATATTTGATTTTAGCTGAAAAACCCTATTTTGTTTGGGATACCGCCTCTCAAAGCACAAAATCACTATATGTTCTAGAAATTTGGGGAGGCCATGGTCCCCTAGGGCTCCCTGGGTACGCCTATACCCAGGGTGAGGCAAACTACTACCGCCGAAGGCTTTCATGCTGTCCACAGAGATCAAATCGTTTATTCACGTTATTGGGAGACAGAGATTTTTAACATTATTGAATTGCATTCTTGGTGATCACTGTTGAAACGTGCACACTGTGCAGTGTACACGCCGTTTTACCGTCGCATTTAATTCGTGTCATGTTGATTGCGGTTGCCAACACACAGGTTTGCGTTTTAGACTGACTTTTACTTTCTGACAAAACTTACCCAAATAAGTTTTTGAAAATTATCTTAATTGCGAAAAATTGAAGGCCAATGCCATGTTTTCAACAAACTGTGCATTGAAAGTCTCACATAGCGATAGAATTAAAACTTATGTTTGATCCAATGACATGCATAGTAGTCAAGACCTTCATCTCCAAGACTGACAAATCTGATTCAGACTTCGAGGCTGAGATTTCGTTAAATAAAGCCGAGACGAAACTTGAGGCCTGAAAATTTGTTGGCTGGCAGCTGAAACCGCCTTGACGTCTATAGTACTTCAGAAATAACTTGTGAAAATGCCAACTTGCTACTGTGGCTGCTTCAAATATTAGTTTTTTCACATGTTACAATGCGTGAGGTAAATGGACCACACTCCTCCCGGCTGCACCACTGCGTTACACCCACGCTCGCCATCACCAACATATCTGTGCGTGGATTGAGTGATTTCAAAAGTTGACGGCCCAAGATTTCTTTAAAAAATTGGTAATGGGTTTCTGGAAATCTCACAGTAGGCGCGTAACTAGATTTTTGGTAGAGAAACAAAACAGGAAATGAGTGGGCCACATTTATAAACGCAATGCAAATATTTGTACTGGAATAGAACTCGTCGGAAAATCAAGGCGAGGGACGCAAATGTCCCAAAGTGTTTACTTAAACCCCTTCGATTTTCAGGAAATTACTGCATGAAAATAGGTTATCATTACACCGAAATTTGACAAAAGTTCAAAATGTACGAAAAGCATCTTTCGTAAATCCTCAAATTAGGCCAAAATTGCATGTTTCACATGAAAACATTAAACATAAAAAATGTAAATATCTACAGTTGGGGCTCCCGATACCATCGCCACTTCCTACTTGCCGACGTGCCTTACAGATCTCTGACCAGTTTTCTCAGCATACGAAGTTTAAACAAGTCGACCACGAGACTCCGGCAGCGGACAGATGGACAACCAGAGAACAATTGGCCAAACCACAAGGACAGATATGCTTCTCAAGCACATAAAATTGCAGCCCAGCCAGTCTGCCATTGCCACAGTGAGGTACAAAGGCTAGAGTTGTGCTGCCCACATTTCTACGACGAGAGGCATCTTTGTCACTCAACCAAAAGCTTCCGACCTCCTTATTTAAACAAATAAGAAGCTGGTGGAACCGCCGGCAGACCGCAAATGAAGTTTCAGTATTTCTTTGCTTTGCCTTACGAAAATCTTATGGCACTCCTGGACGAACTCTGCAGCACCTTTACGTGCCTCATATTATATAAACGTCTTTAGTTTTCGCTTCATCCGGACGGGAACGCAATGCCGGAGAGTGCAATTGCAGATAAATTGCCAGTAAACTTGCAGATGCCTTTCTCCCCCAATAACAGGAGTTCTTCTTGAAATGGCAGCCTATTTTTAAATGGTTCCATTAAAAAAGGATCTTCACTTACATTTCACCCAAAGAGCAGATCAGACACTTGAGTACAGCAACCGTAAACAGAGACATTAAGAAGAGAACGCAAACATTTACTCGCGAATGCGCGGATATCATTGTAAATCGCCAGCTATCGTAGACGTGGTACTCTAAAAGCTAAAACGGCAATTTATAAACGAAAGACTTGTTCTGATTCTCTACTACAATCTCCAATTACTCGTTGCATTCAAAGCCGTCGGAGGTGGACCTTTTGGAAGGTAATCGCCTTCCCTCATGACAAACGTTGATGAAAATCACGCATATATATTTGGAAATTCTTTATCAGAAATTTTTGATGTACTTGGGGTGCCAGTTTGCAGATGGTAATTTGTTGGAAGCGTTAGACTCATCTTATGTGCAAAAATTGTTTTGGATGCAAAACCGTTTCATTTTGTGCAGAATATGTGTGGTGAACGAAAAGTAGCAGTTGCAAGTAGTTTCTTCATAAAATAAAGGCCAATACAATAGAGTTAGGAATTTCATCCCGACGTTTTGGTGTACAGTATTTATATCACCATCAGTGTAGTCATAAAACGTGTAGTGATTGGACAATAATGAGTTAAAACATTTTATTCTTTCATAGTCGTTAACTCATTGTCGATTAAAATTCTGGGGAAGGTTGAGTAAAACTGGTACAATAGTTCAGAAACAAGCTTGGACAAAGAGGTAAAACTCTAGCAAAACTTCTTTGAACTCTTACAAAAATAGCCTTCCACCTGGCCATGGGCATCAGAAGAATTTTTGTCAGGGGGGACCAATAGTGGATTTTTCCAGTGTGGCCAAAAGGAGTTTTTTCAGGGGGACAACTGTGGTGAAATTTCATTTTACCAACTCCAAAACCATAAAGAGAAAAACATTTTTCTGCTAAAATTTTATAGCAAAACATCAAATTTCATAATCCGAGGGAGCCTTGGTTTCCCACCGTCATGCCTATGCACCGGGCTATACTATCACAATATACATAAAACCTGGAGTGTCGTTTCTAATAGAACACCCAAGGCCATGACGACGTACAGAGCAGATCTAACGCTGTGGCCTAGGTTGAGATAGGAAAGTTGATTCCGAGCCTGTCATCCTTATTCAAGTCGAACAACGCTTTCGGCAAGTCTTCTCTTGCTTTGTAAAATAGGAGAGGAAGCTTGTAAAACAACACACAATAAGCATGAAAAGTGAATAAACAGAGCTACGATAAGTCACGTAAGGATAACTGCTGTTCCAGTATTTGTTGGGTAAGCCAAGCATTACGGAAACACGGATTTGCGGTTCGGTGCTTTCGTTTTAGCTTGGTTGCATCACTGTAATCGCGTGTACTGTATTAAGATCGCTACCCGAATGAACGCTGTATTTACTGCATAACAATTTATGACGGAAGAGTCTCTGCTAAGATAACGCTACTTCACGTGATATGACTGTTAAGATTTTCGTGTAGCTGTTTGCATTCGAGGTCGTCACTTGATATTTTTGTGCCATGTAGTCAACGTCCTGGCAGTCTATTTTTATTACACGTGACCACTAACAATAGCTTTTGCAGTACCTTTGTTTTGTGCATGTACTTTTGTCATGTAATTTTGAAACTGCCATAAGGTCAATACGTCATAAAAATCATTATGACGCGCTTAGCACTATTTTACCTGGCGTATGCTAAAAATTGGCCTCCAACTTTCAAAACAAAAAATTCGCCGCCCGCCAGGCAAATTTGCCCCCTGTGGGGGAAGCTTCCGCTTCCGCAAATACGACTTTCCCACGGAAATATCAGTGAAAAAAGACAACAAAAGCAGGGGAAAAATAAGGTGATCATTTTGGTGCAATTTCCTCCCAACTGATCTGCAGTCTCTTTTCCAAAATAGAACCCCTAAAAATTTTTTGCTTTCACTAAGGTTTTAACCAATTTTGGCAAAATCGTTTTACCGACTTCTCTTTCCCAACACCACCAGCAGGCAGGTCTAGATCTGCCATTGAACTGAGGATAATGGTTTGTTCAGGGAAGGGAAAAAACAACAACTTTGGTTGAACGTTTGCTACAGCTCACCAAGTGATATCGTAACCTCATTTACATCCAATCATCTGCCTAGAGAAACATTCAAATTCTTCTGAAAAAGATTCAAAGTGTGGTCAGCAGGGATGTAGCGCTAACAGAAAAGGTGTGGGAATGCATAAAAAATAGCCATTTTGAAACAGCTTCCAACTCATGTTAAGGAAAAACGTGAAAAAGGTGTGGGAACGCCGTTCCCACGCGTTCCCGGCCCACTACACCCCTGGTGGTTAGACAAGACAAACTTTTTCGGTGCTAATGATCCTCAAATTAGGCCTTGCATAGCATGGTCTTCACCATAAAAGTATCTGCATTTCCGTGTCTATGATTTCTGAAAGATATCGAAATCAAGGCTAGACAACATTACTCAACTTTTGTTGATAAATTGAAAGGTTCGCGTTCATTTAAAATTCAAGCCCAGTACTTTGATTTTAATGTTTGTTAAACACAACAAACTGAGTCTTTCACTGGACGGTAGTTGTTTCGAGTAATTAGTCCCTTGCTTCGTAAAAATGCCAAAAGTAGGTTTTATAAAATACGACTCAACACGAAATAGTTTAAATCTGGTAACAACCCACTTATTTACATTCAAGTGAAAACGTCGATACAAATCATTATATACGCGCAAGGCTGGTGTTACGTGATTGGGTTCCCCAAGCATGGACTTTGGAGCACCCAATATGCAATATATTGCATTTAATACATAATATTTACATACACAAAAATGTCAATTCATTTTAACAAATGTTTATAAAAGCATGTTTCTGCAGCATCAACATAACATGCAAAGCATACAGACGTTAGCACATGCTATATTTCAAGCTAGGAAAATGACTTTTACAAGTTTTCAAAGATGCAAATGTTTTTGTCAACTCAGTCACATCTAATGTTTTTGCAGTTTCACTTTAAATAGATATCATTGCAAGATTTGCTAATCTTTCATCAGTCATAGCTGATCTGTGAAATATTTTGATTAACTTCAACTTGCTCAAGCTTTGTTGATCAGCATTGCGTACAGCAGTGATCGGCAAACTTTCGTTATGATGGCCCCAAGCCCCCTTCAGTCGTAATTAACCCCCTTGCTTATTTTTGAAAGCCCAATTTCAAACTTATGTTGTATTCAGTATCTGTAACATAACAATGCTATGTTAATGTCATAAACCCTACAATGACAACATCAATGCCTTGTTAAGGTCAAATAACCAATGTTCTATAGTTGTTGTAGTAGCCTATCTTTTATCCCACGCAACCGGCGCAGCATTTTAACTCTTACATACCACACGGCCCACAACAATAAGTGTTGCGCCACCCAATAAAAAGTGCTGAACAGCCCGCAATTGGGCCGAGGCCCATAGTTTGCCAACCACTGGCGTAGGCCTGCAGTGTTATTGGTTAAATACCTGGATTTCTCATTGGTGTAAAGTGTTGAGTTTTCATTGGACAAGTCTGAGGCAAATTACACAGGATATTACAGGCGCGGGCTACGAATACGATTTTACATGATTGTATACCTTGGAAACTGGCTATTCTATTCCGGCTATTCTTCTGGCTATACTTGTACAGTGAGAGAATACAACACAGGTCTACAACAGTAGGGGTGCAAGGGTGAGAACTTTCCCCCTTGCAACCTAAATGTAAAAACCGAGCCCCGATTTAGTTCCTATTTCGGTTTTAAGATTCTTTTGGTTTTCAGTAGGTTGTTGTTTTTTTGCGTTTTTCGGAAGTTTTTTGGACTGTTTTCCAGTGATTTAGGTTTCAGTATAGAAACCCACATCCGGATACACTTTCATTTCTCATTTTATTTTTTCTTATTTTATTCGGAGTGTTGACAAGTGAGCCCCCGACGGTGGCCAATGGGCCTCCTTCAGCTACGTTTCTCACCCTGGCTGAAACTTCTAGTTATTCGCTGGTCTACAACTTAAATTTCCTGAATAATGCCTTACTAGACTGTACTAAAAATGCTTACAATCAATGTGGATTCAGCAACGCTATCTTCACAACTTCTAGCTTAACAAGGCAAATGCTGGCAACGAAGCTATTCACAACGCATTTCGGAATGGTTGGTTTAGATAACAGGAACCCATGGGTCGTGAGAAGATCAATTTATTTGACGTATTAGATAAATATGAATATTGAAAGCGGAAATGTGTGAAATCAGTTCTTGGTGTGTTCAGTTCTGGTGTGTCTGTATGCCGTAACAAAGGTGCTCAGTCAGATTTAGGGACCCCTTTTCACCAGGGGCTGGGCGGTACAGGGGCCCTTCCTTCGGGTTTGTACACGCGCAATACGGCCATCAAATGTGTGCAAACGCGGAAGTACCTGGTACTGCACTGTCAATAACTTAAAAATCAGCCCTCACAACGTTTCCTTCTTCGTCTTTTGAGCTAGTTGTGCTAACCACTGCTTGGCCGCACTAGATCTCAGGGCAGATGTTGAACAGCCATTTGATTGCCTCATCGTCCAGAACCGTCAGGTTATGCAGTCCATGGGGAGGTCGATGGATTGGACATTGGAGGACAACATGGCCGACAGTTTGTTCTTCTGCGCCACACTCACAGGCCGCAGAGGAGGCCATACTCCATTTGTACAAGCAGGAGCAGAAACGTTCGACACCGGTGCGGAGGCGGTTAAGCCGGACCCAGGCTCTTCTTGGGAGGCTCATTCCGGGGGGATGGGTGCCGGTGTCGGGGATGCAAATGCGGAGTCTTGTGGGGTTGTCCGCCTACTCCGCATTCCATTGCTGATCCGCCCAGTGCGCCGCACGCATGTTGCTGTTGTCAGATGAACTGATGAGTTGTTGTGCGGCGAGTACAAATGGGTGTCTCGATTTGAGGTGCCGTGCGTTTGCACTCGATGGACGGGTGAGCGCTGAGTGGAGCAGATGTCCAGGCTCCATGGCATGGCGTGCCAGAGACAGTGTGGCTCCATTGCGACGAAGCTCAGCAGGTTGGATGCCTGCGAGGATTGGAAGGTTTGTCGGCCGGTGTAGGACGCGGGCATCCAGTCACAGTTCGCAAGGCGTCGTTGATGGCGGGGTCGATGAGGCAGGTATGAGCACTGCGGCACCAGACAGGCGCGCAGTCCTCCATAGTTGAATGCACCAGTACTAAGGTGCCTATTCGCAGCGTTTTTGCTCCAGCACCCCAACCGGAGCCAGCAAACCGCCTCAGGAGCGCGACGCGTGATGTCAGCTTCTTGCGAAGTGACTCAAGGTGTCGGCGATACGTGAGCGACCTGTCCAACGTTGCTCCGAGGTATTTAGGCTCGGAGCAGAAAGGCAGGATTTCGTTGTTGTATTAGACTTTAAGCTCACGTTTAGCCTCCTTGTTGTTGAGATGGAAGGCTGCCGACACCGTGTTTGTAGTGCTCAGCTTTACCTTCCAAGTCTGGAGGTATTCATCTACAGCTGCCATGTCCTTGGTCAGCACCCCTTCTACTGCCTGCCAATCTCCATCAGCATGCATGATTGCTAGATCGTCAGCATATGCATACTTTCTGGAGACTGTGTTTGGCAGGTCAGAGATGTAGATGTTGAAGAGAAGGGGCGCCAGGACAAATCCCTGTGGGACGCCGTTCTTGAAACGTCGTAACGTGCTTCTTTTGCCATTTCCCGTGGTAAGGGTGAAGCTGCGATTGCTTCCATCTCCATGGATCATACGGACCATGTGTCTGTCATGCAGCAATCGCAGGAGCTTGCAGGTGAGGCCGCGGGGCCATACAGTGTCGTCGGCTGCTGTGAGGTCGACAAATACTGCTCCGGCCCTCATTTTACCCGAAAAGCTATCCTCGATGTCCTGTGTCAACAAGGGGACCTGGTC
>JGI24158J21664_10010475_pt1 | contig 12366 bp, 9 predicted proteins | sample Ectturendosymbi3_FD_21664 | JGI IMG/M metagenome (IMG submission 21664) | reverse complement strand
GGTTTATTATTATGTCGGCAAGCAGAGGAGCAATGGGCGAACCCATTGCTACGCCGTCAATTTGTTTGCAGAATTTGACATTGAATTGGAAAGTGGTGCTTTGGCAGATCCATTTTAGTACAGTAGTTTTTTCATTTGAGTTTGGCTAATGCCCTGAAATTGTGTGCAGTCATCATGAAATAATGATTTGACAATAAGGTTGGTGGTGAACTTCAAAGGAATATTTGTGAAAAGGCTTTTGACATCAAACGATGCCATGAGACATCGACACATCAGATTATTTGTGACACATCAGATTTTGACACATTAGATTATTTGTGTAAGTATCAACACAAATACACAAACAGCACTGAAAATACACAACTTACAAAATACAATTTCTTCAGTGGTGTGAAATAAACTTTCTCATAATGACTCAGATTTTTTCATAGTTCCTCAGGTTTGTTAGTTATGGTCAAAAAATAAATCGAAAGCCACAAAGCAATATCAAGCCAGACACAGTTTTACATTCTACATAACTAATACAGCCAGACCCCAGGGCACTTTGCATGCTAAGGTACAAAACATGATGCAATCTGCGAAGGGGTCAAATTTTCAAAGCTTTCTTTATTTCAAGTCCGACATACTTTTTCCAGACATAAGGCTGTTGCTGCAATAGGGTAGTGTTGAAAAGACTTTGCCAGAAACTTGATAGAAATGAAGAAGTGCCTCATGTTCATAGAGCAAATATTAATTATGAGAGTAATAAGCACAAACACAATGGAGAAGATCAGCAAAAAATTCAGTAAACAACTATCTTTATACAAACATCATGTTTAGAGATTGACTGATGTTTGGGTTTTACTGATATATTGGTATCGGCCAATAACCGGCCTCAGTAGGTGTTGACCAAACACTGTTACATTTCTCACGCATCTAGACAACGAGCAAGTCAATACAGTTGTCTTGTGGTAATGCTATCAGGTGTGTTTTCATATAACAAGCAGACAAGATGAACTATGGAGCAGGCGTCGACCATCAAAGCTGAAAAAAAAGCATCAACGGGAAGTTTCTCCATGCTTGACACTTATCGTCTGGTAGATGGCGCTACAATATACAGGTGTTGTGTACGAATAAACTCCTGTTGTACTTCAAGAGAAGTTTTGGCAACACGAAGTTCAACTGTAACTTAACACTTTGAGAACCGGCGTATGATATATTCGTACTTCGATTTCAGCCAAAAAAACAGCAGTTTTCGGTTGCCTTACCAATGCCCTAGCTCCTCTGCCGATTGCGCTAAAGAGCTCAAACGGATCGGCCAGTCTAGTAGATTGCACTCGGAAAAAATTTTTTAGGTTGGGGGCGCATATTTTTTGTGAGTGATGTCATAAGTGAAGTAGTTTTAGGGTCATTTTGGCTCATGTTGCCTGGCCTAGGGCCCAACCAATAGGCCAAAGTGTTTCAATGAAGTTTTCATTGGAAACTAGGCTCAAGTCCGAGTTTTTTTAACATTTGATCGACTTTCTAGCGTTTCTAGTTCAATAGTTATAATCTAAAGTAAACAAATTAATTAATTATCTAATTAGTCAAATATTTTTACTAACTTACATCACAACTTTTGAACCCGAAAGCCCACCAGGTCATCCAAAGTATCAAAAGACTCGGATTGTAGCCTAGTTTCCAGTAAAAACTTCAGCGAAATACTACCACCTAACGGTTGGCGCCAAGGGCCAGGCAAATTGGGACAAGGTGGCGTAAAAGTGTCCACTTATGACGTCACTCACAAAAAACCTGTACACCCCAAGCAAAAAATTTTTTCGACTGCAGACTAGAAGACTTGCCGCGTCTTTTGAGACTTTTACCAGGTCTGTAGAGCATACCGGACCAGAGAAATTCCCAAGCAAAGCCACGTGCGTTTAGGCGTTTTTTTTTCTGAAAATCCCCGAAACCATGCAGACACCAAAGATTTAAGGTGCAGATGTCCAATCAATGCCTAGTCTAGCGCAATTACTTTTTGAAAAAGCTTGCATGAAAAATGAATTGCATTATGCTAAGCAACATTTGCGGTGTTATGAATATGATTACAAATGCAATCGCTATGCAATAGTGACACCAACTCTTGTTGTGATGCAGTAGCATGTAACATCTTGAAAACGAATTCACTTTTATTAACTTGATGTATTAGGCTATAAGTGCGCTGGTTTATACTGTACACAAGCTAAAATATCTTGTGATCAGACTCGGATTGTAGCCTAGTTTCCAATAAAAACTTCAGCAAAATACTACCATCAAATGGTTTGCGTTCAGGGCTAGGTGAAGTGGCCCAGGGTGGCTTAAACGTCCTATACTTAAAACGTCACTCACAAAAAAAACTGTACCCCGCAAGCAAAAAAAATTTTTTTGGGTGCAGACTAGAAGACTTTGAGCCTTTGAACAGCTCTCTACCACTTTCGGCACCCGAATTATTCGTGCACAAAGCCATGTGTGATCCAGTTGTTTTGGCGCAAGAATCCTTGAAAGCGGCCGGACGACCAAGTGTTAATGCCACATAACTTCAAAATTCCTAACTTGATTCTTTAAGACTTGGATTAACTTTTCAATTTGAAAACCCACTGACTTGCAGAAGAGTCTGAAATGCTGATATGTGAAAAAAATGCTTAAAAAAAATTTTCGCTAGAGTTACGTAGCACAGTGACTGTTATACCATCACAGACCAAAAACGTTACTGCTGTTTTTGGAAAAAATTTAATTTTTGCCAATGGTTACTGTAATTGAACACAGTATTGTACTAACTTTTACCTCCTTAACTTGATGCACTGTTTTGCACTTCCTTTTCATTGTTCACCATCTTCCAACTTTCATGCACTGTGTTTTTTGTTGTAAGCACTGTAAGCAGTTCTCTTTCATTCAGTGTTCTGTTCTTATTGTTTTGTTATTTGTAACATTCTTCTTTTTTAATTCATGGCACTGTGTTTATTCATTGCAGACAGAGTATAATATGATAACAAATTAATCAGATTAATTAAAAATCATAGAAAAATATTGAAATTGCTGTGATTTGAAAAATTTTTGTTCATAAATCCTGATTTTGGAAGTTTTTTAAACAAGGGTAAGGTATAGAACACATTAGATTTTTGACAATGAAGCAGAAAGCAAGATTTAAACATTTTGGAAATATCAGTTATTGGCCCACGAATGGCCGATATATCAGTATCGGCCCCCAAAAAAAAACATATCGGTTGATCTCTAACTATACTTGCCTAGAAAATCCACAGGTCCATGTTCAAGAAAATAAAAATCTTATGGGTGTAATTTTGTGTAAATTTGCAAAATTTCAATAAAAAACACCTTCACATATCAAAATTCATCAACAAAAGGCTGCTTTCAATGTTGAAGAGTACATATCATATATATTTCAATCACACCTGCAAAGGAATGATAGCAGCAGTCATTAATATCAGCAAGACCCGCACAGATTCATATACAAGAAATCCATTGCTGTTGGGGTTGAGTGCCAATGGAAACAGCAAACAAGACAACATTTTTATGATGATATTTCTTTCCTCCAGCAACTCACAATGTGTCTTTGAGAACTCACAACAAACAGGTGGTTCAGTGAATTTTGTTGAATAATATTTCAACCCACCTTCAATACTCAAAGTCTTGTAACGATCTGTCATTGTAATTCTGGAACAAAAAACTAATGAAAAACTCCCTAAATCAATGGAAGCAAATAACACTTGCAGCAACACAAAATTGTTGTAACCAAAAACCTTCCTTTCTTAGCTAAAAAACACAGACTATGTTTCCTACAATTTAGAAAAACAGCTATGAACTAGGCTCAAAACAGAGAATGAACAGAACAAAAGATATGGATAAATTTGTGTTCCATCCTATCCAAGTGATTTATCCTCCAGTTGTTCACATAGCGCTTTAGCTTATCATTTTTAATTCAGTATATAGATCAACTGGTATCACACTATTCTCACATACACATGCAGCAGGGTTGATAAACATGATTTTTAAAAAATTATAAAAATCTAATTTTTTTAATTTGAATCAGATTTTTGACATAAATCGGATGTTTTTATTTTTATGATTTAATGTGTAGAGCAAGGGTGGGGAACCTGCAGCTCGCATGAACATTTGACATGGGCCACATCAGAATTTTTGTTACCCAGGTTAGAGTACAACATCTTGCCAAAACGAAGTTCCATGGAAAGCAGGTAGTTAAATAATAAGTCAAGAGAAAGTCACTCTTCCTCACAGTTAGATAAAAGTAGAATTTTAGGATAAGACCAATTGATTTTCCACCCTGCCAGTGATGAACAATTTATGTGGCCCCTGATATTAAATGCGTTCCCCACTCCTGATGTAGAGGGTGGCCACCTAACACTTGAAATTTTTAATCTTAAGGAGTTTGTTCTAATGTCACTTTTCTGTGCTTTGTTTCTTGTAGTGCAGCAACTCAAATTCAGATCAATATTCATTCAAACTTACTTTGCACCGATGCATCACACTCTAAGCAAATCAGTTCGTAACAGCAATACCAGTGTACAAAACAAAATATTTATTGGAATGACAATACTCACACTACCACTTCAACACTTCCATTATCATATATGGAATGTTGAGAAGCTTGTACAAAAATACAAGCTTGCCAGCATTTTGGTGCTAAGTCTATTGTTAAAATTAGTTATTGTAATGCAGCATTCACTAGTTCAGCTTCTGCAAAAGTATAACTTACATGCATAAAATGGTAAAAACCTATTTATCAATTTGAATCAACAATAAGTTCTAAAACTACTATTTCTGTAGTCAACAGTCGGTATATTTGCTGGAATTTTTGATGTAACTTTTTCCTTATGCTAGCCCGCAGACATGGGGGCATTCAAGGGCAGTCTTCCAAAATTTTTTTGTGCCCAGAAAAATTTGTTTTAAATATATACCATAATGAAAACAAGAATCTTGCCACCCTTACAGTTTATTTTGCCCACCAAAACTGCCTACAGGTCTGCTTAATGCCAGCCTACACTTTTAAACTTGTGACATTGACAGTTCAGACTTTGTGAGTCTCCAAATGTTAGTGATTTCAGTCCACATATCATTTTTGCAGTTAGTTGACATATAATCTGTAACCTCACAGTGGCTACACCAGATAAAACTTTAATTGCTTTTATAACCAGTGTTGTCACAGGAAGTCTCTTTAGAATACCAATTAAATGTGTCATAAATATCACAGAAAGCTTCAAAACTGCATATGATTTTTTACTTGACATTTTTGATTTTATCACTGATTCAAATGAAATGATTTCAATCAATCCTGACTAGAAATAGCTGAACTTTCATTCATTTAAACTTTTTTGCGCTCATACAACATCCCTTCATGGAAATAAGCTATAACACCAGTACTAGTGCACAAAATGAAATATTCATTGAAATGCCAATACTGAAACTGCCAGTTTAGTAATTTCATTGACACTCATGGCACACATGCATAAAATGTTAAAAACCTATAATAATAATATACCTGCTTCATGAATCAAAAATATGTTCTGTAACTGTTTACAGTCAACAATTTTCGTATTTGATGAAATTTACCTCCTGAACCTGCAAGGTGTAGTGATTTTAGTACACATGTCATTTTTGCAGTTAAAATACAGAATCTGTGACCTCACACTTGCTATGATTGATAAAACTTTAAGTGGTTTTAAATTGTGTCATCAATCATCATAAGAACTCTGTGTCTTCTACACTAATACTGTATAGGCTATGTGAAAGCCTATGAGAGTGCTAATTAAATGTGTCATAGACATCACACAAAGCTCTTAGCGCTTACTGATATAAATCAAATGATGCAAATCAATCCGTGATATGTGGAGCTAATGAGTTTTTCTTCTTGTGAGCTTCAATACATTATCAACTTTCCAATGCACTCCATGCAGCTTGAGGCAGGTTTAGACAATTCTGAAGTCTTGCAAAACTCTGCAAAAATCTTTGTTTATTCTATTGTCAGCTGGGAAGGCTTGCGAAAGTGACATCCTTACTTCTCACCATCCTCCAGCTTCATTCATTGTACTTCATTCAGTTTCACTCCAGGAGTGAAAAATGCCTAAACTTTCCACAGCTTCGCTGGTGTTTTCACTGTATATCTCAGCTTTCTGGGTCCAGGATGTTGCTTTATGTAACCTGCTTGTCTGAAGTGGTTATCAGAGTTGGTCTGCAGTACGTATTTCGAGGAAATTTGCATTGCTATGTTTAAATTAGCTGTGTGACCATACTTGAATCCAGTGGGTCAGTTTGGCTTGAATCCAGTTTGTCATGACAGGCCCTTTGTACTGTAGGTACTTGGTGTAGCATTAAAGTCAATGAAACACCAAATGCTGTCATTGCAGGTCTCTACTGTGGGTGGTTTGAAAGCAACAGCATTTCCCTTCTAACATTAGACAGTACTATTATGAAAAAACAACATCCCTGTCTTGTCTAAATAGTGTCTGACATGAAAACAATCCACGTGTTTGAACACGTCAAATTGTGTTGAATCGAATGCACATGTTTTGGAATTTACTACTCTGGCAATTCCAGCTCCAACGCAAGCAAAGCTACTAGAAGCTCATGCACTGCCATTAACATGCAGAGCTGTTTTGAATTATTTAATTTCATGGTGAGAGGACCCAGTCTCTAATCGTAATTGTTTCATTTTGCACTTTCAGCCTAAATTTGATCCGCTGCTTACACCTACTAGGTTATGGCAAAATTACATAGCTTTAGGTCTTCCTCAGAATCATGACAAATGATGCGGGTTCGTTTTCACTGAAGCTATAATTTTACAAGGAATTTCTCATATTGAAAGATGTGACAGCTAGCCTCAGAAATTGTGGTCACATTCTGCACAATATATCAGTCAAGCATGGTATTTTGAAAATAGCCTTTTTGGAATTGGGCAGTTAATGATGTTGTTTGCTACACAAGAAATCCTATATTGGTTTCAAGTAATTCATTTTTGCATTACGATGTAAAATCATCAGAGCAATTACAACTCAATAATTCTTCTCCGGAGTGATTTCGCATGTATATTATAACACTGTCATCTTGATAGACAGTCTTCACAGACGCAGTTGTGCAGCTGATTGTCAGCATCGATTTTATAAGTGTACATATGTATGGACAAAGAGCTCTCATTGTGGTATGGTTGACATTTGCTGAATGTTCAAAAAGCAAAGTGTCTTTTCAGCACCATGTTTGTAAGAACAAAGAGCGATCATGATGTAATAAATTCAATGACCGAAAGCAAAGATAACTTGGGAAATCATTCCTGTGTGTTTTGGCAATGAGATCAATAACCATTATCCATTCTGAAGAGTCAGTTGCGGTAGGCTACTAGTCAAGTTTTATTGGGTGTTAGGCAAAGCTCGATGGATAAGGCTTTTTTGGGCGGATACCAATGTTTTCATTTTTGATAGCTGATAACCAAAACCGATATTTTGCAACACACAAACCACAGTCAAAACAGGGTTCCTACGCAATTTTGAAAATAAATCTGTAGACTTTTTCAAGACCTTTTCTACACCTAACATTTCCATATGACCTACCCAGGTCAAATACAGGCAGTGTAAAATTTAACATCAAATAAGTAAAAGTATATCAATCTTGAGTAAAATATTAGGAAAATGTATGTCAAAAGATGAAATCTGGAACATAATTTTCTTTTCCATACCAAAACAAAATTTTTTCCTGACTTTTCCAGACTGGAAAATGATGAAAACATTTTCCATACTTTTCAAGACTGCATATGAACCCTGTTAACACTTTGATAACCGGTCTACGATATATTCGTACTTCGATTTCGATCTAAAAAAACAGTAGTTTTCGGTTGCCTTACCAATGCCATAGCTCCTCCGCCGATTGCGCTAGAGAGCTGTTCAAGGGCTCAAACGGATCGGCCAGTCTAGTAGAATGCACTCGAAAAAAATTGTTGGTTGGGGTGTGCGGATATTTTGTGACTGACGTCATAAGTGAAGTAGTTTTAGGGTCATTTTGGCTCATGTTGCCTGGCCTAGGTCCAAACCGCTAGGCCAAAGTGTTTCGCTGAAGTTTTCATTTGAAACTAGGCTCGAGTCCGAGTGTTTTGAGCCTTTGATTGACTTTCTAGCATTTCTGGTTCCAAAGTTATGATCTAAAATAAACAAATTAATTAATTAGCTAATTAGTCAAATATTTTTACTAACTTACATCACAACTTTTGAACCTGAAACCCTGTAGGTCATCCAAAGTATGAAATGACTCGGATTGTAGCCTAGTTTCCAGTAAAAACTTCAGCGAAATACTACCACGTAACGGTTGGCGCCAAGGGCCAGACAAAGTGGGCCAAGGTGGCCTAAAAGTCCTCCATTTATGAAGTCACTCACAAAAAAGCCGGCACCCCCAAGCACTAAATTTTTTTCGAGTGCAGACTAGAAGACTTGCCGCATCTTTTGAGACTTTTACCAGGTCTGTAGAGCATACTGGACCAGAGAAATTCTCGCGCAAAGCCACGTGCGTTTAGGCTTTTTTAGAAAATCCCCGAAACCTAGCGGACACCAAAGAGTTAAAAGGCAATACTTCAGTGCAGTGAAGGAATGTATAACATGGGATTCTGCGCAAACATGGGTGACTAAGACAGTCAATCAACATGGCATAAGGTCACCCTGATTTGTTTGGAGGTGGCCATCTGTTTACCGTGCAACAGCCTGTGAGCAAATATTCTGTCATAGATGGCTTTAACAGGACAATCACACAGAGTGGTCTGAATATTATGCACTGCTTGATGCAGTTGGAGGGCTGCATGTCATAAGGAACAATAGAGACAGTGGTGCTTCTAGCCTGGAAAAAAGGGGTCTGTTACAGAAGGGGTGCTTTTGATGTCACTTTTCAGCATAAAACCACATTTTCCAAAGACTAGAAACCAATCGATCAATTTTGCTATGTTACCACAATATATCGGCAAAATTCCGCCGATATACAGTATGTCGGCAATATTTGCTCATAAAAACTGCAACACTAGTTTTCTGCACTACCTTAAAATGCATAAGTAAATCTTGTTTGCTGAGAAATGACCAGCAACAACACAGCCTCCAAGAATTTCCTTCCTATCATGGGTAGGAATGACCTTTTTCACAAACTTTTGATATTGTGCAATGAATTTTTGACAAAGATTCTAAAAAATGTGATCAAAACATAAAATGCTTTTTTGCAAACAGAAAGTGATTTTGGTTGTTTTTTGAAGTATTTTTAGTGATTTTCTGAAACCTGTCTGCCAACTCGAGTTTAGGATTTTGCACATATTCTCATATTCAATTGTGTCATGAAACAAATATTTTGCAACAATTGATAATGATGTGCTAGTTGGGTGCAAGAAACATACTATTATTTTGCAATGCAGTAAATTTGTAGAGATGTAACTTGAAGAAAATTAACAGATCAAGGATATTTCCTACATTCCATTTCCTTGTTGCCATATTACATATATCAACATTTCAAAAAGCAATGACGAAAAGCAATCAAACATACATAATGTCACTTGATGAATTTAGCTGTGTTTGATGCAACTGACAACTTAGAACCTTGGCCATGGTAACATATGCAATCAAGTTTCATCTGTTAATATGTTTACGGTTTTGGCAACCATTTCATGTGACTGAATTCAACCATTTGATGTGAACCACATTGGGTGAGAATATTACACCAGTCATCCTTGTATCAAGCATGTTACAATTCTATGTGGATCAATATCAAAATAATCATCTGATCATGATAAAACTTTGCTACGTACCCAATTCGACTGCAATGTTTTCTACGACTTATTGCAGTTAATAATTTCTCTCTATACGATTCATCACTTTCAAACATTTCCATTTGTTCTTGAAGTACAGGAAATGATTCAAGAGTGTCATCAATATCTGCTCTTTGCAGGACTACAATTTCACATGAAGTGTCAGCAACAACAGTACGTGGAGATCCACATCCAAATAGAGTCTGCAATCAGCAGGTCAAAGCAAGTTGTTGGACAAATGGAAAACTCTAGATAATTGCGTATTTCTAAAATCAAAGTTGAAAAAAGTGAACACAAGGCAACATCAACTGTGACACACCTGCACATGTCCATTATAAGCTTTGCATGGTTTCAGCAAATCAACTAATCATGATGTAACTTCAATGAAATGATTTTTACATCATTATTTTATTTGACCACAGAAGTAACCCCACAATACTATCAGTTTGAATAATTTGTAATTTTTTTCTCATAGTAAAACCAAACAGTTAAATTCAACACAATAGAGCAGGGGTCCCCCAACCTTCATGTAACTGAGAGCTAATACTACTACTAGTTTGATGCACACTTCTAAAATTTAGTTCAATTAGTAACAACTCGTCATCTTAATGCTATTTTCAAAACAGGCCCGCGGGTGACTGACATGGTCTTTGCGGGCAACCTGGTGCCACTATGCTGTCGATCCCAGCAATAAAGGGTGTCACTGTTGAGAGCTTCAAAATCAACCTTGAATAAGAGCTGATATAATCTGTGAGATCTTAGTGTCTGATTTTTTGGAGGGAAAGGATTTCCTTCAATAGGGAGTGTTTCCTATTTGCAGACGATTTGGTATTGCTAGCACCTTCTCACCAAGGCTTCCAATATGCACTTAGTTGGTTTTCAGCTGCATGTGACTAAGAACAGGGTTCCTACGCAATTTTGAATATAAATCCAGACTCTTTCAAGATCTTTTACATACTTCCTCTGGACTTTTCTTGGACTAACTTTTCAGAATGGCATGCCCAGGTAAAAACAGGCATTATAATAGTTAACATAATGAAAGTAAAAATGTCTATCTTGAATAAACTAATATAAAGATGCATGTCGAAATACCAAGCCTAGAAAATTATTTTTTTTTCTGTACTACATATTTTGTAGGAACCCTGCAAACAGGAATGAAAATCAACACAAAAAGACCAAGGAATTGTGTCTTTCTAGAAACCTAAGGCAGTGTATGTTGCAAGTGAATGGCAATACACTTGCAGCAGATGGAGAAATCAAGCACCTTGGGGTGAGGTATTCATGATTGATGGAAGGTGGAACAAGGAGAATCATACATACATTTGTGAAGCAAATGCAATTCTACATGAGATTTATCACTCTGTTGTCAATAAATTGGGGCTTTCAAATACTGCAAACCTGCCAGTTTTAATTTGGTGTTAGTTGTGATGCTCACCGGTGGTCATGAACCTTTGTTAATGAAAGAAAAAATACTATCCCAAGTGCAAGTGGCAGTTTTGCAAAGAATTCATGCTGTGAAGTTTCATGACGAAGTATGCAGCTGTGAAATTCATAAAGCTGTGAATATCAAGCTACTTCACCTCTGAATAGAGACATCTCAGCTACATTGGTTATGCCATATGACTAGAATGTCCCAGGAAATATTGTCAAGCCAGGTCCTGCTGGCTACACCCACAGAAAAGTGGCCCAGAGGTTGTCCAAGGACCAGGTGGAATGACTGTATCTGCAACCTTGCATGGTCCCATCTTGAATCAGCAGAACCATCAAAGATTGCTGTTGACCATGAGGTGTTTCGAGTTTTTCTCGCCCCACAATCCTCCACAGAGGAAAAGCAGGCATGGAAATGAATGATAAAATGAAATATTTAACATCAACAATTTTGTCTATTGTCATCAGTCAAGCCAATTCAATTTTAATTTATACACTGTATGCATAACAAAAATGCAATAGATTGAACAAGAGCCGGTGATGCCATTTTGTAAGATCTTAGTGTCTGATTCTTTGCTGCAAAAGAATTCCTATCAATAGACACTGCCTCAATATCCACTAATTATGAAAAAATCTTTAAAAAACATTTTGGTAAATGGCTAGAAAAGAAAACTGTAGTTACTTAGAATTAATAAANATGCAAAAGTAGTGATAACATTTAAATGTATCTACTATTTTCACAAAGTTTGGAAACACATTGAANTAGCTTCTAGGTGTTGAGTCACTGCATGTAAAAATAGCAATTTCTAAGATTTTTGCTTGGCACTGAAAAATCCATAAGAAAATTGCAAAACATCTTATTAAAGTCTGATTCCATCATTTCTGAAGTGCTGTGCACTGGTGACAGTGCAAGTACACAATAAATGAAACATGAATAATATGAGTCATGACAGGCATGGCATAACAAAGCACACATATGGTAAATGCTAATATTGGTAGAGAAATTCGTGTGATGGGATACAAAAACCTCTCATTTCTTGTTTGGACGTCGGGACGTGTTTTTTTCTGCTCTGACAACTGAGTTCCCGCAACGCGTTTGCCTAAAGGACAAAGCATGGATGCGAGAAACACGCGCTCTCGAAAGGTGA
>JGI24158J21664_10010474_pt1 | contig 12367 bp, 10 predicted proteins | sample Ectturendosymbi3_FD_21664 | JGI IMG/M metagenome (IMG submission 21664) | reverse complement strand
CAGAATTTCTTCAACACTATGACGAAATAGACTTTTGCGGCCCGCGGCGAGTTTATGTTGATCAATTTGGCCCTTCGAGCTTTCTGAGTTGTGCAGGCCTGCGATAAGCGATATTGTAAGCGTTTGGCCTACGTTGGGCCGGACGTTATCTTGTATTGCTTCTGAAATCTTGCCACACATAATTTACATCATGTAAATTACAGCAGGCTACGTGATGAGTTAAATCCTTTATTTTTTGCGTTCAACAACAAATAAGCAACTTTTATTATATGGTGTAGCATACGGCTAGGGAAACTGTTGACACTGAAAGCGTTTGTGTAATAACCCTAATTTATTTGCAATGTTTTACCAGGCCCGTGACTAGCTTGGGACACTATGGTGGGCAAACAGTTTTCTGGGAGGGGCCCACATTTTTTAAACTATGTCCAATAGTTTTAAGCAACGTCCAACGTATTTTTCCAGGAGGAGTGAAAATTTTGTAGGGGGCGAAGTCCCCCTACGCTCCCCTGGTTACGGGCCGGTGTTTTACCTTGACTGCTTTCTGAAAAACGGAAGCTCGCGTCATGCCGCTATGTTGCACGAGAAATGGTCGCACTGACTACCTACCTACTTTTGCGGCATTAATTATGCAGCTTTACTAATAAGATTCCGAAAACTGTGATGTGAAGTGCACCCAGGGCCGGCCCGAAACAGTTCTGCACCCAAGGCAAGCTTCAGTATTTACGCCCCCGTTACACGTCACACTAAAACTTGCATTACAAGTTACAGTAATGTTTCTCGTAAGAGCGCTTCAGTTAACGCTTTGACAAAATAATGCAAAACTTTTCGAAAATATTTGAGACGCGGAAATTTCGAAAAAGCGGATTCTGTGCCCCACTGAAGGCTGCGCTCTGAACGGTTGCCTAAGTGGCCTATTGGCAGGTCTGGCCCTGAGTGAACCAGAGCTGGTACAATTCCACCCCAGATTTATTTGTGCAGTTGGCAGCGTTAAGTCAAACCGTTCAAGTAAAATTCGTGATCAAGCGAAGATCGTCAAACAAAAAAGATATCAATCTCTACTATGATTGGCATCTTCCACAACGGTCACGTTTGTAAATATTGTGGTGGAACAAAATGACCGGGTCTGGCATTGGCAAAACCTTAGCTTTTATGACCTGCCAGTTACAGGTATTTAGTTCAAGTATAGCACCCACTATTCACTTGACATTTGTAAACTGCGTTTACAGAACGCACGATATACAAGAAAGATGGCGATTGTGTTTGTGTTAGGAATCTGAACTTCTGTCTAAGCATTGAAGATTTGTGTGGACTGTAGACGTTCAAGCACCAAACACACAGTGCATGTTGTCCTCTTTAGGGCAGAACTGGAAAACCAGTACAGTAGAAGGTTAAATCTAGCTTTGGGCACATGTCGAAGGTAGTGGCTTGCCTTCTGGTGACTTGATGGGCTTTTATTGTCGAGTTTGGTGATTGCCAGAGATTCGCGGAGCCAGATGCTTGCACTTCATGAATAATTGAAGAAGAATTATTAATAATTTAATGCGTCTTGTGTACTATTGAACAAAGTGCTTGCCTAAAAGTCACATGACAATAATACAGTAAAAATTAATGAAAAGCAATTTCTGCATGCAATTTTATGGCTATCTTTTTGTCTGTCGCCATTTAAATTAAGGCATTTCACTGCTGTGCAAAGAAGCAAAGGCACCTCTTATTCATCCCTCTCTACATCATTGTTAGCTATTAGCCAATAGCCAGGCTGCAATAGGTCTTCATATATACATTCTTTTTTCCCGTTGGTCATCCTTCAGAACACTTTCCCAGTTTATAAACATGTGTCACAGTTAAGAGCACGGCGGGTAGAGCACGCACGTCTCAAAGTGATGGAAGGGATTTCCCAGCTGCGTCACCCTGAATAAAGTCGCGGAACACGGTAACGGCTTTTCCGACCTCGTGCTTGCCAAGGAAAAGTTTCACATATACGGTGCTGCCAAAGTTTTGTCGCCACTTCGACATTTATCACGAAAAAAAGGGTGGCCCACTGCGCCAGTGATACGTTGCAGGGCCCTAGGGTGAACATACGTCCCGGATTTAGAGTCGTGTAACGGTGTTGGGGTTTACAGCTGGCCCAGAAAATGATATTAGCTGCAGGCAACAAGATAAAGTAAGGGTAGCCAAGGCAAAATAGCACGAACTTTCTATTGTTAGCAAAGTTTTCATAGGAAGTCATAAGAATTTACAAATTGTGATTTAATTCGAGACACTGAAATTACCATCACTGTTGTTTGAAAACTTCAGCACCTGAATTTCCCCATTTTGGTTTGGAAAAATAAAAGAGATCCACTCTACACAGGCCACAACGGGGTCAGGTCTGCAACCAGTGGCGTAACTAGAGATTTGAGTCAAGGGGGGAGAAACTTAGCTAAAGGGGCCCACTGTCCACCGTAAGGGGCCGACAAGTCAACAGTCAGAATAAAAGTTAAGAAATGATAGTGAATCCCGATGCCGTGGATGTCTATACTAGTTAAAATTCGAAAACACCCAGAAAAGCGCAAAAAACAACAACCTACTAACAAAAAAAAGAATACTAAATATCAAGATGTCGGCTAAAGGGCGCCCGGGTTTTACATTTAGCTTGCCAGGGGAGCGGTTCGCCCCCCTGCCCCCCGTCAGTCACGCCACTGCCTGCAACAAGGGATCGACTATTTCATCTGAATGCCTAGATAGTCATAAAGCGAGATTTTTGTGTATTTTAACGGTGGTTATACAGCGACGTTCTATTGCAGAGACCGTTTCGGTCCCACAAAACGCCTTTAAAACACTGAGTGCAAACCAGATATAGATGATTTTTAGCCCTTACGACAAGGCCCGGAAATCGGGAGTCTTAATGCTACAAATTTCTGAGGGATTCCAATTCATTGGGGCTCAAACAGCTGTTTTTTCGAAACAAGCTGCTGCTGCTGCTATTGTAATGAGTCGCCCCTAGAAGTGACCGGTTGTCTAGATACGACTTCACGCCTCTCTTTTGACAATAGTAGGAACATCGTAATGATTTTATTTTGAGTTCTACCGTTAATGGCAAAGATGGCCATTGCCCAGCATACAGTCTTTAAGCAGTTAGAACAGAAAAACTTTGTACAGGTGTCAAAAAAACGATGTGAAAGATAAAGGATCTGCATAATATGAAGGCCAATGATCACGCTCGTTTCGACTCGATGGCTTCATTGCTAGTTAAAATAAACGACGTCGTTTTTTGAAAAATGTCGCAAACCTGAATAAAAGCTCATCAGTTTCCTGCAAAATCAAAATCGACACATTCGTTTGGACACTGTTTACGTTTGGGATGCGGAGACTTCTCGGGTGCGTCTGACTACCAATATTTAGCAGTCAAACTATTTTGTTTGATGTCCGGAGTTCTCATCAAAGGCAATCTCAAGATTGCTGGAGCTTCAGTGTTAAAAAGTTACTTAAAATACCAGCACACAAAGGATATCGTCATTTAAAAAATGGTTTTTGTTCTTCACTGATCAAATGGTGGTTGGCACCGCTTATGAGTTAACAATATAGGCGCTGTAGAGAAGAATATCTTGCTGCATTTTTTCTGGGACATAAATTTATTGTTGTCCAGTGAAACAACTGGTGATGTAAAGCATAATTTTTGACAAGTTATTTGTGGCTTGACTATGTTTCTCAGGAGTGGTTCTGAGCAGCACTAAAAGTTACTTTTGAAGTTAAATACCGAAAAGTGTATAGTCTTCAGTTGAGTTGAAGTCACACAAGCCAGCAGAGCATTTTTTAAAACTGCGTCACATTTATAGGAAGACAAACCAGTAGTGGTGGAAAAGTGTGCGGCACCTGAAACCATTAAATTTTAGCATGATTACGAAATGAGCCATTCTACAAAAAATTACCACAAAAACATTATTCCTGCTTTTAGGCAGTGCATCGATAGTGTGATGTAAATGCACATTAGTATGGCACAGCTCGCAAGAGATACGAAAAGATAAAATAGCTTTAATTTGTTTGAGGGTAAAATCGAGCTATATTTATCTATTATCTACGCTGGCCGACATTCTAAGGTTAAAAACATCATGTGGATCTGTCTCAGGTTTTTCGAGTTGAACCCAATCCACTAGACGATTGTACTTTTTATTTAGTCCAATAATATGCAATGAATGACCGCACGCATTGGACCGCAACATAAAATGGCTTCTTTGCCAATCTGGTGCTTTTGTAAACGCCGTATTTCCTGGTCGGCTTTTAGGTGTTTTGTAACGACCAAGCAAGGCATCGTTTATCTAACCAGGGGTTGAGATTTCATAAGAAACACAAATGACGAACCTATAGCACTGTAAGCTATATTGAATGCTTGTGCCTAATCACCCTAAGAGTAGTTTCAGTAAAACTTTTATTGAGAGAGAAGTTATTACAAACACTAAAGAGCACATGGTAATTGACACGTCTTTCAAGCATTTATATAATTACAACGTCGCTAATGATATACCAAACAACCAATGAGATCGCATGGCAGAACTTTTATCTTTTATCAGCGTTTTTCTATTATTCTATTAATCTTTCTACTGACTTGAAGAAAAGCCAACGAATAGTTTTGCATTTGGCCTGAAGAGCTAAGTTAGCAGACTGTTGTTTCCTAGCTGTGGACCTGAAGAGCTGCCTAAGCAGGTCTTGAGCTCACTGGCTGAAAACAGCTGTATTTATACTCGAAATTTGCGGGCAAACAAAGAAATTTCCACGATTTAGTTGTGCGTTAATTGCGTGTCTTAACGTCGGATCGGAAACGAGTAGTGTTTTCCTGTTAATTAAACTGAGTGGTAAATTACTTTCACCTAAAAAGCAATACAATCGTGAAATAAAACAATCGTGAAATACACTTCAATAAAATACGAAGTACAATAAAAATAAATAAATTGTTCAGTATTTTGAAAGACTAGTCTTTCATTTTGAGTTAGTCTTTCTCTTTCATAGTGAAGTTCAGTAAGCGTTTGTCTTTTCTATCCAATCCTGAATAAGTGTCCTTTTGCTATTTGTAGTTGTAACGCCATCCACCCATTGTACACATTAAAGCTGTTTTCTTTGATTGCTTTAAAGTCTGAGAGACTTTTGGATCTTTTTCGTTTTCGGTTTCCTAATAGCTTCTTTTCTCTAATGGATTTCAGTCCTGAGTCTCGACTTCAATCATGTTGGGAATCAAGATACAAAAGATTTCCATTTAGAAAATGTTGGACATGTGTAGAAAAGAATCGAAAAACCTGCGATAATACGTTTTCGTACTTTCATTTTCCGAACATTTGTACAATTACGAATGACTTTTGTAATTAGGCTGCAGTATGATGCCGTTTTGCCATTATGATTCATTTTCAAGATTTTGAATCGCTTTTGCCATTACGTCTGTGAATTATCGCTGTCACAAGTTTCTTGGTTATTCCTTTTGCAAAGAAATTAGTTGATGGTTAGTTTTCAGATGTTTTTATATTCAGAGCTTCATCAAAGACTACGTTAAGATTGCTGGAGCTACAGTGTCAAAAAGTCAATTAAAAGAATATGCGAAGAGTATTGTAAGTGCATTTGAAAATTTGTTTTTTCTTTTAAACAGATATCGGATACACATTCGTGAACATGTTTAAAATTAGATCAGATTACTTTCAAACAACGAACGTAACACTTGTGCCAAACTCAACTACAGAACCTTACGTAATTACTGAGATAAAAATTGCTGAAATCAGAATGTAGTAAAAGACAATATTTACAGCACGCGTTCGGAACCAACAGGTGCAAAAGATACAAAAATAGCTAATTTTTTGGAGATACGATTTCGGTGCCAACAGTCGTAGACGGCAACTGCACTCGAGTCCTTAGGCTGTGTGGGTGACTTCTCCCACAAAATGATCTTCCGGTTGAAGCTAATCCACGGTGGCAGGTGCTCACGTGGTTGTTGTTTTGTAATCCGCGCAAGTTTCTTATTACTAATAATGACATACTGTACACGTCACAAACCGATTCAGCTTTGCATTTCTCTTTAAAACCATCCTCGGCCTCAAGTTTCAAAAAAACGTTGGTCCTAAAACCAACTCGACTCTAGGTTTCGATTGTAAAATTAAGGGCCATATCAGCTTCAAATTACAAGTTCGCGTGCGTAGACTAAGAATTTAGATTTAGAGTTTACTTTCTGACGTTTTGCTGCACTGATGCATAGTCGGGAAACAGAGATTGACTTGCGTAAAATAATAAAATTCTCTTCCCAGCATCATTGTATTTCGTGAATTCGAACATATTGTCTCACTCTGAGCTGCTTCAATTAAAGCGTTGACCTATATTAGCGCGAACGTTCTGAAAGTCTTGGATACAAAAATAAGAAATCGAAAAGTTTCATTTTCATGGATCTATGTTAGTTTTTGAATGTTTTCGAACTGCAATACTGATTTTTTTCTTCAGAAGAGCTTTACTTCTTGATTTCTTTGTTGCCACTCCGGTTTGGTATAGTAACTGCAACAAAGCAAAAATCATGGTATAGTGATAATTGATAGCAAAGAATGAAAGAAAAAACAATGTCATTGACCTTTGGTTTTCATCGCGTTCATTTTGGGAAAATATTTCTGTGCTGTTCAGATGAAGATCTTCGACAGAAATAACGACAAGAAGCTTGACCTTCAAGATATGGCAAAGCTGGTCAATGTTGCCGATAATTTTCTGAGCCAGTTCGAGATTCAGGTATAGTGTTTCAGCTCTGTCTCGTTGCTTCATTTACTGCTCAGTTTGCTTGGTACCTAGTACATCTCGACCAAAAAGGCTGCGTTGGTTTAGTGGAATTCAGTGGAGACGCAGAAAACGATGACGAATTGCTACATTTTTCTATATCAAAAGCTACATTTAGTACAGTATCAGCACACGAGAAATTGCGAGAATAAGCAAAAACGTAGATTTATGTGTAAAAAATATTGTTCACAAATTGCATTAGAGTCAACCTTAACTCATCCTGCGTGCTTTAAGCTTTGTAACAAAAGCGCTTGTCTTAATCTTTGATACATATACTATACGTTTGTTCTAGGATGGATCCCCCAAGGCGAGGAGAGAAGACTTTGAAAAGATCTTCAGTCATTACGACCAGGTGATTTTTAAAACCGTCAATGCTCTTAGTGAGGTTAATTCGGGTATGCTTTTTTGCCATGACTTGCGGCTCATAAAAACTGATAGAAAGCTCTAAATGACATTTGTCAAAAATATCGCGTTTGCTCTGTGAATCGTCTTTCTAAAAGATATCGCGTTTGAGTGGTAAAGTCAACACCTAAACGCGACATTTATCAATGTCATTCGGAAAGGCAATAAGATTTACATGATGCAACCAAAGGAAAGAAAATTACTTCACCAGGCTAAACTGACTAAAAGATTAAGCGATCCTGGCAAATGAAAACAAATTTGTTTCTCTTCATAAGCGTACAGTAGAGTATTAAGCCTTTGTTTCAGAGCAACACCGGTGCACTGGAAGGGGCTGAAGTGGATGGATTTGTCAAAGACATAATGGAACTTATTCGGGTGAAGTTGTTTGTATGACAAACGCAAATGTAGATGTTGTTTCCTAAATATTGATCAAAACTGTCTATTCCCTAGACTGCCGGTAACGTTTCTGATGTGAATGTATACGGCTAGCAATGGGTTTCGGGCAACTCATATCAACGACGTTTCTTAGCTTAGCATTGTTCCTGTGCTTTGAAAAGTCACTCCAGTGTGCATTTTTGCGTTTTTCCTCTGCTATAACCTATTCAATAAAACTCTTTGCCGAAACTGAAAAGGAAACTCAAGCAAAAGAAATGAGGACTAAAATGAAACATGAAAGAATTGCAGTGTCCATGAGAATATTTGCAGAATTGCATCCATGAGAATATTTGCATATTTATGTATATGTCTACGCTTGAATTCAAGCCTAAAAATAGGACAGTCTTCCGCAAGCAAATTTGAAAATGTGGAACGTTTTATATTACCTTCCAAAATGGGACCCAACACATTAGCACTCCTTTCCGCTGCATTGAGTTGTGCAAGAAATCTCTTCCCTGAAATGATTTTAACGCTGAAACTTCAAGTTTGCTGGTTTAAATAAAGTGGTGGAACCTACTGATTTTAATGCTGCCGAAGTAAGTCTTCGAAAAAATTGAGGCAGGTTAAAACATTCTACGTAGGAAAGTAAGCCTATTTCCTTATAAAAAAAACTGGTATCACATTACGATTATAAAGGAAAGTAGTCAAAGGAAATTACATTGTTTACACTCATTTTGTGTGTAGACGGTACTAGATATAGCACTGCATTATGTTGTGGTCTCTCAGAGGTTTTGAATTCAGGACTACTATGGCATCAAGAAGCAATAGAACTCACCAGACGAGGTCATTATATCACCACTTGATTAGCATACAATCATGTAGATGCAATTTTTAGCACGCTTTTCTTTCGTGGTGCTTCACGCGCCGGTGGTTCATGCGACGAGTATGTACCTGACCATCATCCGTCACAATTAAAATTACGGCGCTTTGTAGATTGGTTTGTTGAAAAACTGTTGCTTCATTGTTCAGAATTCTGAAATAAAACTTTTCAAAATGTAGATAATTCGGAAAAGTTAGTTAAACTATCTTCATTTCTTATCAAAATTACCATCAAATTTTGATGGCATCTTACTATTTTTCAACGTTTTGAGTCAAGCGCTTGTTTCATAACTTCTCCAACACAATAAATCTTTGAAGAATGTCACACTTGAAACATCTATTTTGTGGCGCGAAAACTTGAATTCACAAATCTATCCAGTAGCACTCACAGAAAAAGCAAGAAATTTGGCAAATTTTACTGACAATGCAGCAAAAACAAAAGTATGTGTGAGCTCTGGGTTTTCAAAAATGTGATTAGTATTACACAGCATTTTCAGAAACTATATCTATTACGATGTAGAGCCTACATAGGAACTTCAGTTGTTCTTAAAGGGTAATAAAAATTGCTTGACTGAAAAGAGCCCAACATATACTCGAGGGAAACACGTTTCGCAAATTCTCATTCAGGAATTCAACCTTATCTGACCTTTTGCAATGTGCTTTAAGAAATCGTGGCAGGATTGCTTGCCAAATCAATGAAAAAAATATCCTAACCTCTAACATTTTTCTTCACCTAATCTCAAACAGTTTTAAGACTTCAAACAGCCGGACTGTTTCAAGAAATCTTAGATTTGGCCCAAACGCTCTCATGCAACTTTTCGAATCCTCTTCTTATTGGTATTTAAAAAGAACACCTTGAAGCAATTTTAAAAAACAATTCAAATGTGTTTTGTTTTTGCTTTCAGGGTCCACTCACTGCCAAAGAATTGGACGAGTTGAAAAAGAAGTTGCTGGAACATGCCGATGCCAATGCAGATGGGCGCATCCAAAAAGCAGAACTCGCAGTCTGCTTAGGTGTAAAACTATAAACTGTTGGGAAAGGATGTACATCAGGGATGTAGTGTCCATGAATGCAAGGCATGCACTGCATGCCTTACTTTCAATGAACAAGACTTAATTGCTTCAAACCTTTAAATTAAATTTAAAATTATAAACAGGAGGAAAAATAAAAAATAGGAACTTCTCGTAAATCTGTGTTGTTAAAGCATTCTTACAAGTTAAGTTATTTCTCATTAAAAAAACTTTCGATCGCGTTTGTTTTTGCTATTCATTTCAGTAACGAAATTGGGAAAACACGCTTGCGTAATGGGAAACATACATGTAAAATTTGCGATGCAGTGCATGTTTCCACAGAATTTTTTTGAACATAATTAAGTTTTTGGTGAATATGCGCAAAACTTTTAAAGCTTATCAACTTTTTTGCTTGTGTGTTGTGTCGTGCAAAATGTATTCTATTCAAAAGTGTTTGTTTATCAACGAAATTTCTTGTGTTTCGACAACGGCCAATTTACTTTTCGCAAACACTGCAAAATTGCTATTGAAATCAAGGCATGCAATTTTCACGTTTGCTTTCGCTTCGCGTAACGCCATCGACCTGGACGACTGTACTCGGTCACTCACACGACCTGTTGTTACGACATGCGTGTACTCCGCGTAGCCTCGTACTAGCAGTGGTGAGACCGCAGACTGTAGAATAGCTGTATTTTGTAAAGTTTACGTTTCAAGTTGAAATTATATTATATTGACACAAGGTTGGAGATATGATGGAGAAATAGCTGTTAATGATGACGTAATAATTAGGCTACAAGCAACAAGTTTCAGCTCATTTTCTTATGAACAAAAGCGAAACGTACTCGATGCAGGGAAGCCAAAACCAGGCTTGAAGCTTGTAAAGCAAAAGAACGTTTTTTTAAGAAAATTCGACCCAAACCTGTATGACAAGTTCAACTGGTTATGGGAAGCATTCAACAATTAAGTTGTATCGCTGGCCTTGTCTACGTTTTTCTAACAAAGACAGTTCAGTCTACAGCTTAATAAAAAAGTACGTAACGCCATTAACTGAGCACGCGACTTCATCGAGACACAAACCAGAAATTTCATGCGTAGTCAAAACGTCGTCCACGCTACGCCACGGATGTACATATAAGTTTTGCGTTACTATACGACTTGCGGTCGCTTTTGTCCATTTTGCTTGCAATTTTTATGTCGCATTCTGCGTTTCACCAGTCATAAATGGCATTTAGGCGATAATTATTCTGTAAGTTCATGGCATCCCCATGGGCGTCCGCAAGGGGAGAAAAACGAACATTTCCCCCCTGGAAATTGGAACTAAGAACTAAAAATTTCTAGAAAACCTGAAGTTAGCAGCTAAGTTTCGATTCATTCATTTAAATGTTGTAATGACAGTATATTTGCCGGTATGACACTAACACTGCACACAGGGGTGGATTAAGGGGGGGGCAACGGGGCAATTGCCCCGGGCCCCCCGATGCAAGGGGGCCCCCGGGATGAAATTTATTTGTTTCAAATAAAATACTCGTTTGAAAAATTTTCGTGATTCAGAAGCGATAGGTCTACAAGCAGAGGTGGGCAACCGCTACTTTATTAATAGCGTCGCTACCGCTACCGCTATTTGTTAAATTCAACAGCGGCGCTATCGCACCCACTACTGAATAAAAATAGCAGCGAGCTATCGCTACCGCTATTTGCTACCGCTCTTTTTGCTGAACGTTAAAAAAATGTTTGATGTTGTTTTACTGACGTAGGATCTATTTTCAAAAACCTAACCTTGAAATGATTTTTGAAAAAAGTTGTTAATAAAAAACGTGATCTGAAAAAAATAGTCAATGAACAGTCATGATATAGGAAAAATTATTTTACAGTGTACACACATATAAATGAAACGTAGACTGCACAAACGCCCAGAGTGCATTTAGCTTAGTGAGTGGATTGCTAAAGGCCAGTGGTTCTCAACCTTTTTAGCCCATGCACTATTTCTTTATTAGCATAAGTACTCGCGGACTCAAGTAATCACTGACTTGCAACTAGATTTTGTTTATTTATTGAGCACACACGCACTGTAAACCTCAGTGACAACCCTGTCCCTGTACTTGTATCACAAGCTTGTCGAAATCAGGAATTATGGTAGTCAATGCACATCTTAGATCGTCTTCTGGTTGAAGTTGGTTCCGGTACTTAGTTTTAACCATCGCCAATGNTGAAAAGCCAGCCTCGCACAAGTATGTGGTCGGAAAAGGCAAAAGGGCTATTGTTGCTTCTTTCCAGAGATCAGAAAGATTAGGTTCCTTCCACCGTACATCTGCCCAAAATTGAGTCAGAGAAACAATTTTGAACTTGTCTCTCCACATCTGCCGACTTTGCAGCTCTATCAACTATTCAGCAATGCAGTCCATTTCTGAATGAATCTCTAGTGCTGACACCTCAAAAGGACTTCGCACCCAGTTAAATATTTTGCAATAATCGTGAGAAGGAATATATCGATCCAGCTCAGAAGCAAATGCATTGAGGTGCTCAAGAAAGATTCGACGAATGCCGCTCAAATCAATATTTTTCTCAACAGATACGTTCAATGCTGGAAAAGCAGCCAACTTCCCACTTTCCATGCGATGGATCCACAATTTTATTTTGGCTTTAAATGCATCAATGCCTTCTGATACATCTAAAAAAGTTTTCTCTTTTCCCTGCATAGAGCCAATAAGTTGGTTCACATGGCTGAACAAATCAGCTAGGAAAAGCAACTTGGCAATCCATTCATCATCACTAAAGCGATCAACCAATTCATGTTTCGATCAGACCATCCTCTACAACATAAAAAAGCAGTTATTAAAACATTGCTATGCAGAGCAGAACGTCTGACCTCCAGTGAAGCCAACTACAAAGAAGAGATCAATCGCGTTCAACTAGCACTCAAGAACAATGG
>JGI24158J21664_10010473_pt1 | contig 12367 bp, 11 predicted proteins | sample Ectturendosymbi3_FD_21664 | JGI IMG/M metagenome (IMG submission 21664) | reverse complement strand
ATCGACAGAGGAGCTAGGGCGTTGGTAAGGCAACCGAAAACTGCTGTTTTAGGCTGAAATCAAAGTACGAATATATCGTACCCCGGTTCTCAAAGTGTTAATAATTACAAAATTATGGAGCCAAAATAATATCTTCTAATATTGATTTATGAATTTCCATAACATTTAAAGAATGCAAACACAGAAATATATGCTACAAATGAAAGTTCAACAAATCCAAAGCATCTTATGCACATACCTCCATCTACATGTACTTCATAGAGCCCATAACGTGGCTTTGTCAACATTCGCATATCAGAGCGAAACTTTTCAGCTAAGACATCAATGACATCTTCAGAGTAAGCAGAGCTAGATACACGGACACATTTAGTAGCATATTTCCCATTATTTGATGAATCTTGATGATAAAACCGAATAACCCCATGGCATTCAAGCTCCTGCAACATAAATTCAAATTTAACATTTTGTGGTATGAACTACATCACAATTGTTATGTAAAGCTATAAACTATGCTATTTTACCTGGTGTGCTCACTGCATAACCAATCAAATGTGACTGCTTACTTTGCTATTCAAACCACCATTTTAGTCAAATAATAGCTGCAAACACAACCTCTTGTCTGCAGAGGTATATAAAAGCCTAATAAAGCCATACATAACCCAGCAACAAGCATTATAATAAACTGTGTAAGTATGCGGTAAGCCAGTGGCAAATGTTTCACACGCATTTGAACTCAGGCCACTGATAAGCTTTTAATCCAAAAGTCGAAACAAAAGACTTACAAATTGAAGAATTTTGATATTTTATGCTATTCTACATCTAAGTATTTCATAGCTAACATGTTACGCCCCTGGTTAACAATCAGTTAAATGTTGCTGATTCCAATAAGATCTTTAATATATTTGTTGAAAGGTAATCACTGAAGCCATGCACACAATTCGTTCATCCTTACCACAAACAAGTGAACATTTTCTACGTGTGTCAAATTCTTGTAGAGTTATGAAAGCACCACATGGCAGCAGGTAGATTCCTGGAATACCCTACTTCATTTTTATAGTGTAGCATAAAATTTAGGATGAGTGCTGACACTTGAACGTTGGCAAAGGAGCACATCAACAAATGACAAAGGCCATGGCTTATTAACTACTTCTAGACTCAATGTGAAAAGTTCACAATATAGAGCTATATGCACGTTGCTCAACTCTACAAAAAGCAATTTGCATTTGCAAACCAAAACACACTCACTTCATTAGGAGAGCTAATTGCAAACAGATCAAGGCGACTTTCATTCCATGCTTTAACAGCAGCAGCCAACTTCTTCCGATCCTTTTCCATTTGTTGCCAAATTATATGAAAAACTCTACAATTCTGAAGCACATTTGTTACCCCAGTGCAATATTATATTAACGCAGATTGCCACAAATGGTAAGCCTGTTGCACACACTGTCAAGAAACACATAAAAATACTCCTGAGCAAAATACAAAACTGCAGCATTACAAACACATTTTCTAACTATTGCAACAGGTGGTAAAGTACACAAGGTATATTGTTGAGTTGAAGTTCATGATATGATGAGGTAAATAATGGCAACAGTAATGAAACCATGAAGTGAAGTTATTAGTAAACAATGACCTCCAACTATAAAGTTTCAACAAAATCAAAATTAGTAAACAAATTGTAGACTTATTTCGACCACATGTTAATAACTCAAAGTTGTTGAAACAAATTTAACAGTATTTGGCAACACAAAGCTTCAGTAATTTTGCAAATAAAACTAAGTAAAAAGTTTTATCGTAAATATACCTCTAAAACAATTATATACTTACACTTTACACCTTGGAGGCACAAACATTACTATTAAAGATGTGTTTCTAGAAATTGGCACATCCTCTTGATGGCGATCAATAACTTTTAATGCAAGTAGGTATATTGACTACAAAATTCTTGTCGAGCCCACCAATCCAACAATAATTTAAAAAACATTCAATTATTATATAATCTTAACTGCTTGAATCAGCAGCAACTGTGACAGTATGCTCCTTGCAATATCAGCAAATTAGTTTTACCTCAAACAAAAATTTTGCTAAATAAATAAGCATTTTAATAAGGAACTTTTTGACTGGGATTTGGGTTCAAAATAGCTCAGCATTGCAACCAACATCACTGTGTTAAAATTTTGGCCTCACAAGCATAATTCAGCACAATTAACATGCTGCCTCTATTTGATAATTTTGAACCACTTTTGCAAATCTCCAACAAGCGTGACTTGAATGCAATTGTCATTTGACACCCTCAATACACTTAGCTAATGACAAAGTTTACAGTAATTAGTCAATGAAGCATCCTACAAAGATGAATAATGGTCTGCTGGTGCTCTATGCAAACGGAATGTGCAGTTTATCTTCTACGCTGCCATGAACATGAGAATAAGACAAAACAGCTTCTTATGAGAAGCTCAAAGTTATGATACTTCATATAAAAAAAGCTATATGTACAGTATGCCTGCAAATAAAAGAATTGCCTTTTAGACAATTATTTTAAAGTCATGTCACCTATGCAGCATATACAACTTTACAACAATGATATTGTGTAACAATAATTAATCCACTATATGATGACAGAATCACCATGTTGTGTTCCATGAATTAAAGCATTTTGAATTGTTTATTATCAATAACAACACCAGAGCCAAGTATTTATTTGGTAAATATACAATCCAGATACCTTAAAAACAATGCTATTTGACACCTTGATAATGACCGTTCTATTACCAAATTGACAACTCGATGATTTCCTGTATTATTTTTGACAAGGTGGCAATGGTTATGAATTTATATTTCAAAGCAATGCTAAAAGAAATGTTGCCACAATTTGGATATGCAACCTATTCTTTGACATTATCCTTGTAGCTTAAAAAATGTGAGCATCATTTTTTCCCTTTATTTACAGAGACATTGAAAGGTTGTTAAACAACCAGAATTAAATTTGAAATGTGCTTACAAGAAAATTGCCAGCACAATGAAACAAACTACAACCTGGAAAGCTTAGAAGTATCACAATGGCATTCAATTAAAAATTTTTACTAAAATTTACAAAGTGTATGTCACATTAACAGAAACTGGTAGTGAAGTGCTAGACTATATATGTATAACTGATAAGATTGGTAAATTAAGCCAAACTTTAAGGTTCTGTGCCATTAACAAGATACATTAAAAATATCACTGTGCTAAACAAAAAAGATAATGCAACTTTGGAAAAACTAGTATGAAGTACCTAAACAAATGTAAGAATTACAATATTAAAAGCAAGTAACTATCAAAAACGTAAAAATTTTTGAAAAATGCAAGATGTAAAACTGGAACAAATGAGCGAATAAAATTTATTACTAGATTTCATGGAGCATAACTTAGAATAATACATGTCTAAAGAAGTGTTTAGATAATGGCAAGGTTTACAACTAGAACTTCAATAAACATCACCTCAATCAATGATGTATCACCAAATTTTAGCAGGAACTCACAAAAAACAAACAGAGGAAGTTAACACCTTCGCTGCTGAGTTCGTTTTATCTTGAAGACCTGCGTAAGCCACTTATTTACAGTGACTTTGCAACTCCATAACTCGCCAGCCAATTGTGCTAGAAAGCTGTTCAAACCCTTAAAAGATGTGGCGAGCCTTCTGGTGTGCATTTTTTTTAATTGGAAAGTTTTGGATTTTAGTTTTTTTGTGGGTGATGTGGGGTAGGCCTTTTTATCTTGTCTGGCCTAAAAACAAGAAAATAATTCATTAATCCCCTATCATCAAATCGTTAATTATCGTTTTTTTGTTGTTTTAGGCCAGAACTTTTGAACCAGAAACATTAGAAAGCCAATCAAAGGCTCAAAAGACTCGAATTATAGCCTAGTTTCCAATAAACGCTTGAGTAAAAAAATTTCCTCTAGCAGTTAACATCCAGGGCCAAACTGGCCTAAAACCTACCCTACTTATGACACCTCCCACAAGAAACCCAAAATCCAAAACTTCCCAATTTTAAAAAATGCAAACTAGAAGACTTGCCACATCTTTGAGGGTTTGAACAGCTCTCTAGCACAATCGGCTAGCAAGTTATGGAATTGCAAAGTGGCACAAAAATAGTGGCTCAATACATGATTTTATAGTACGAGTATTTCATACACCGGCAGCAAAGGTGTTAAGCACACATGTGGACAACCTCACAATGAAAAAAATCACAAACTGAAGAAACATCTGATATAACTTTGAAAAAGCTACGTCAAAATACTTAAGCACAGAAAAGCTTAACAAAAAGACAAGATCAGAATTGGAGAATGCTATAGCAGTTATGTTGGTTTTCTTTTACATATGAATATAAAATTTAAAGAAAAACCAACATGCAGTTTAAAATGCTTGACATATAAAATGCACCCCGAAGTGAAATTTCTCATTTTTTAAATTTCTGTTTGTTGGTACTCATAGAGTTAAAAACATAAGAAAAGAAATAGATTTAGAGAAGATTGTTTATGGTACACTTATCTTCATTGAAAAAAATTAAATAAAACACTATCTCAAAGGAAACTATCCAGCTTTTCTTACACACAGGAGGTGAATTATTATTACAAAGACACCCTTGAAAAGCAGTGGTGGTTAGTGCATTTCACACCTAGGATTTCAATGGGGTTCTCCCTAATTTTATAAACATTAGTACAGCTCAATATTCTTCAAACAGGGTGCATGAGTATGAAGGGGTACGGTTCACCACAAATTCTGTATATGTTAATGGTGATAAAAGTGTTTACAGAGATTGAGTATGGTTGCAATTAGGATGCAGTGATGAAAACATTTTTGTTACCATTTTTTGTTTCATCTGAAGAACGCCATATCAAAAGCCTATCTTCAACAAAGCATGTTAAGTATATTACTCTTACCTTGCAACAAAGTTTCTCTGTCATGTCACTTATAATGAAAGTCTGAAAGAGGAAATAACTAGTTAGCACCAATCGGTCACTTAAAAATCTTGTAAGTGTAATGTAGTGATCCCCAAAGTCCGGCCCGCGAAGGGTTCCAATCTGACCCACAAGGCTTCGTAGGAATGTTAAGCATTGTAAAAATTTTGTGTAAATAAATTAATGTAAGATACAATCACACAAAGAGCAAAAATCATTTGCTGTAATTGAGAATTTTATTTCGATATCAGCTTTAGAAACAAAAATAAACTAACCTTTCTGCTTCAATCAAAAGCTGAACTGAAAATTATACATGTTTTATTTTTAGCCGTTTTGGATTATTCTTAATCCATCTTCAGTCACACTGTTTCGGCCCCACACCTGCCATTGTGCGTCTGAAAACCACCAAAAAATCTCATGTAACATGTTTCATCACTTGTGAAAATTTCTTCAGTGGTTCATTTCAGAGCTAACAGAAGCTCAAGCGCAAAACAATGTAAAGTGAAAATGGGAAACCGTTTTGTCAGCCTTGAGCGTTTCGTTCTTAGCTTTAAAGCACCGTTGAAAAAGAGTATGTTGTTCACTGACAAACTCTTTAAATTTGCTCTTCTGCTATTGACCATATGCCCAAAGTTTCCAGCCATACAAAATACTCGTTCATAAACAGTGTTAGTTGTCATCACCCAAAACCTATTTCTTGCAAGATCACTGAGAGCTGGAAACTGTAATATGTGGTCTCGCCATCATTGCAGAGTGTTGCTACATCTTTATAACCACAAGTTCCCTGTAGCTTTACTTGCTCTTGTCACTTTCACATGCATTGTGTCAACATTCAGTTACCGCACAAAGGATTTCATATCCCGCACCCGACTCGCCTCGCACCAAGTTCAACCTGCACCCGTCCTGCAAATGCGGGTACTCGCAACCTGCCCAGGTTAACCCACTCCACGCAGATCATTAGTGTGCACTAGCACTTTAATATTTAACATGTGCTTGTCGCCTAGCAGGCCCGCAACCAGGAAGGGACAATTGGGCAATTGCCCCACCAAGAATGCTTTTTCAGACACATGTTTAGTTGTTAGGTACAAGTTACAATCATTTTTGCCCCATCCTCCTGAAAATATCAGCTCTTGTGCTTCGACTGGTGTAGCCTCTACATTAGCCTATATAGTGCTGCGAAATCTGTAAATTGCAGTAGGCATTTAGAGTTTGAAGTGTAAGCATTATCTGGCAGTTGCAAAAAAAAATTCAATTTCACATTTGCGCGGGACTCTCCATATTGCAGCATCAAGCATGGAACCAAGTATTAAAACTAATATGCAATAAAACAAGAAGTTTCATAAGTCACATTGCAAAAATGATACCGAGCAAGGAAAGTAAATAGCAATATACACAAAGGTGGTTAATTTTATGCCTGCTGTTTATGTTTTTTAGATGTACGCAAAATAGTTTGGCCTGTGTACGCTGATGAAATTGCGAATATGGCCCAGCATCCAAAATTTTGGGCACCACTGGGGTAATGTTATGCCACGTGCACGGGACGATTTTGCTGTAATTGTAAATTAAACAATCAACGCTTTGCTCTTGCAGTGGGCCTACTCGTTCTGCTGGTGCAAGCCAGCTTTACACCTCACGTGCCCAGAGTGTTTGAACCAGTTTGGTCATCAGTGTTGTGTGGTTCTCAATAATGTTGCCATTGCCAAGCTTATAGTTATTTTATTGCAGGTGCCGTGTGTTTTAACGTAGCGTAAACTTTCAGTGAATTAAAGCCTGAATGTCTGCCTTTGTGGCTGTCTCTGCTGCCAGGTTATCACAGTTAGTACCCACATTTTGCTTTCAAACACGCTGACAGTTGCCTTGAGAATATGCTCAAGACCATTCTGCACCAGTGCACCAAATGTAACATCAAACTGTTTTTGCCTGCAGTTCATTTAAATGAATGAGATTCAAGCTTTACAACTTTTGATTGATGATTCCACAGACAATGAAGAACTACTCTGGACAGACATATGTCAGAAAATTGTGTTGAAAGGCATTCCTTATGTTGATTTGGAATACAAAAAGCTGCCCAAACCTAAATATAAAAGGATGTCCTAAAAAAACAATTTCACTACTGACTCAAATACCCTCAATATACTCGTGTAAAACCAGGTTTTTCCACTTACACCAAATAAAATGGAAGAAATAAACTCAATATAGAAAATCGATGTGTAATGCAAAGACCACTTGAAATGAAACTATATCCCCACTATGAACTATTGTATGAAAGATTGGAACAAAATAAGTAATTTGAGTTGTGATAAACCTTAGCTGCAATATTTTTAAACTTGCCCTAGTTCATTGGATAACCATATTTACTTTTACTTCATAACCCTGTTCAACTACACATAAAATTTTATTTTAGCAATGGGACTACAACCTCACCAGATTTAAACAAGAGGCACCATTTTTGTTTGGAAATCGAGAAGTAACTTGTTATTATTTACTAGCATAGTAAAAGTATGTGATATAACCCTAGCATTGACTTTTCGCCAGCAATGTGTCAAATTTTAACAATGACTAGGCAGTAACAAGCATTTTTAATAAAGGCTACCAAAGCAAGATATGTATTAGTACGCAAAAAATATGGCAAACAGTATGTCTAGATCACTTGTCATGCTTTTCATCAATCATGGTCCATTGTCACTGCTATATATTTTAAAGTTGAGGACGTGCCCTGATTTTGTGCCTTTCTATTTTGTGTCACTTTAACAAAATCTAATTCTTGAAAGCACTTCCTTTCTTTTTGCACTACCTTGCATCTGAAAATTTGTTGTTCTTGTGAAAAAATTTAGTGACTTCCAACCTGAGAAAAGAGTTATACAAAGTAGTGAGCTACTTCCTATTTGAATTAGCACTACCATTGCTAATTTTTAGTGAGTAATGGCAGTAGTAGAGTGATTATTTTTTATTACTGGTTGTCCGCCTCTGAGTAAACAATCATTCCAATTCATTTTTGGCCTCTTAAAAGAGCTACTTCACATCTTGTTTTCTTTCTCCCCTGGTACACTCTCATTTCAACATCTTTGGATGCAAGAACATTTGAAATTTTCATTGCACATACTCAGGGTTAACACCAGCAAAACAGGTAAAAAATATATGTTTTGACATGATTAATAGGATACATCAACCTAAAGTGTGCATGACATCTAAGCATCACATTTGCAGTGTACATAAAAAAGTTTGAAGAGTCCTGGTACAGGTGTAGAGACTGTCAATATTTGCAGAAATAATAAGACTCATTGCATAACAGATAACGCATGCAACCAAAATATATGTCAATCACACAATAAACCCACATCTCACCATTCAACAAGTGTCCTGCCACTGTACACACAGCAACACCGACCTGGCACAATGACAATTGATTTAAAATGCAGTTCACTTATGAAAAGTCGTGGCACCAAACATTTTTAGCAATATAATTTGCAGTACCCTTCAGAGGCACTGCCTATGGTCAATATTTTGAAAATGGGTTACAAATCTTTTTCTTGTTGCTTGTGATAAGCTTGTTAGCTTTGGGCCTTTCGAACAGTGCGCAGCTTTTCTTGAAAAGTCTGTCTTAAAAATGGATTTACAACCCCCTAACACACACCCAAATCAATTTCTTCAATTTTGGGCCATTGCATATTGATAGGATAGCCATTAAATATGCTAATAACATTTTAAAGTTAAACAGTTGAGACTGAGAACACAGTTTCCATTGGAGATAACTTTTTTCCTTTATGATGCAAGGGTTACTTGTAAGACTATACCAAATGTTTTAAAGATAAAGAAAAGTCAAGAAAAGCATGGGAAGTACCAGTGGGCCTTCTAGCTCCATCTGGCAAATCATTAATCTGAAGCCTGACTAGATAAAGGCAGAGGTCATCAAACTTTTTTGACAGGAGACAGATAGCTGAAAGACTTTTTAACAATAATGAGGAAGAAACAAGAAGCACATGATGTACCAGTGGGCTTTTTAGCTGGCCTTGCTATCATCATATCAAAATCTGCTTTAGTACAAGCAGTGGTCAAACAGAAAATTTTTTTTTTACAGCTTTTTGCACAGTAGGCCAGATAATTGAGAGAATCAGTTAACAATAAAGAGACAGCAGAAGAATTGTGCTTTGTTAATAAGAACCTTATAGTTGACCTTGCTGTAGCTAGTTGAGAATAATGTTCATTCTGAAAACTTGTACTGTTGCAACATTGTGTTTGAATACTTGTCAACCATGACAATTTATGTTGGCTGAATTACGATTAGTTAACCCGCTTATTCCTGGCTGATGAGTTATTGAGCGGTCTACCCCAGTTGCCTCAAATTGTCATGAAATTTGTGGACATGCCAAAGGCACCCTTCACGTTGTCGCAGATATGGCTATTGCGCAAAGTTGTCAATAACAACAAACACAGCCATTGGTCATCACAAGCACATCAAATCAGCCAAAGTCACCAGTTACAAACAAGTTCACAATCATGATTAAAATTCTGAACCACATAGCTTGGTATTTTTGGCTGCCTTCAGTAAATCCATAGATCTGTGTGGTGCAGGCACAAATATGTTTGAAGCTTTACTGTATTTAGTCAAGTATGATGCGCACTTGTGTATAACAGGCACCCTTAATTTTTTTTTATTAAAAATTGGTATAAATTTTTTTTTCACTTTTTCTCAGCTCAGACCAAAGATTGTAAGTGACAAATGCTGTTGAAAGTGTGCGGCTACGACAAAACATTTATTGACAACATACGGTTTGCAACATTTTGAATTATTACATCATAGAGCCTAAATAGCATTGAAACTGCAAACAGGGAATTTATCTACAACACATTGTATCCACAGATACCACGCGGTAAAACGCTAACACGCCGGTTTTAGGAAGCACTGTCCCATTTGACAGAAGCTCTGGTATACGAAAAGAACTAGGGCTGCATTCTATATCCAGGTCATGCATCGTGCAACGACTCATCAAATTCTAGAAAAGCGCAGCTGCTTACCAAAGCTACCCAACGTTGTGCAACACAGATACAGCAGGAGTGATGCTGCCATTATGTAACGAAGGTTTAAAGTTATTTTTTTTAACCAAAATTTTAGTCGTGCAGTGCGAGACTGGGTTTTTGCACCCTTGCGCTATGCTGAAACAGGCTCTACAGAATATACCATACTTGCGCGTTCTCTTGCGTATGACTTGTTTATTACGCGTACCTGAACTCATGTGCCCTCTGGCACAAAGGCATAAAAATCTAAGACCTCATTTATAACACGCACCAAACTTTGCGTTGGTGTTTTTGGTATACAATTTTGCACGCTATACTTGAATAAATATGGTAAGTCAGCAATGCAAAGGAATACATGCATACTGTTGAAAGCTTTTGGTCAGCACAGTGTTGAATGTGGAATACACCATGAATGGGGTGTGCACTAAGAATAATAGAATAATCTCATTGAGTGATCTCTATTGTTGCTTACTGCCACAGTGTAAAGCTTTCTAGCTCAGCCATTTTTGTTTAGTCATATAAAATCATATTTTCTGAAAAATAAAGTCATATTCAGGGGCGTAACGAGGTTAGATGACACCCGGGGCAAAAAACAAGTTTGGCGCCATTGTGGTCGACCCGGCGACTCCATGGTCGAAGTTTGGCGCCCCCATGGTCGAACCAGAGCCCTTTCGAAAGCAAATTATTGTTTTGAAGAAAGTACTTGAGATTGTTGGGACTTTTCGGCAGCTCCTGCAATAATTCGGCACCGACGCAGTGATTAAGTGCTTCCATAGTGAATTGGCACCCAGGGAATTGTGCCCCCCTTGATCCCCTGGTCACATTATCAAGCTTTTTAGGTCATAAAAAATGGCCTTAGTGATGACGGAACGAGAGTAGAAAAATAACTCGTTTCATAATAAATGAATGTAAAAATACAATGGAAAAAATATTTTTTCATTTCCATTTATTATTACCTTCCCCCACACATGAAATGCTAAAAGTTAACATTATATTTTCACAACAGTTCAAATTTAAATATGGGCCCCACTGGAGCATGTTATTAAGAATGGAAAAATGTTGGTGTGACAGCGATGGTGGCTAAAATTAGGCCTAGGCTAGCAACAAATATTATTTTTACTACCATTGTGCTGTCATTGCTCGGAACTTGAAAATATCAGTTTGCACGACTCTAGATATGTCATTTTATATCCGCCATCAAGATCCACCACTGAGGGATATCTGTCTTTTACAGGGCACCTTATCTTTGTAACTTATCCTAGTGGAACTTGGACCATCTTTGTTGGCAGTTAGCAAGTTCAGTCAATCGTTTATCTACTGGTCTAGCTTAGCAACCTAGAAAAATAATCTGCAGTTTTTATTTAACTTTGCTTTATACACTGTTGGCTGTCTTCACAACAATGTTAGTTATTTCAGCAAATTCTCAGTTAAACCTCAAACACATGGGTGCTTTGCTAATCACTAATTACCTGCATGGGTCACTAGCAACTTGCGTCGTGTATACAAGCAAGTAGGACATTGGCAATTCGGAAGTTTTTATGCAATATCATGAATATCACATAAAAATGTAATGGACTAAAGCTCAGAAATGAGAAAAACTTAATAAATTTAATGATTTCCTGAATGTCACTAAGTGATATTCATGATACGTCACTAAGAGTTTGATGAACAAAAGTTCAAAAACACGTAAACTCTCCGAGAACAGCATGCGAAGTCAGTAACAAGGTACTTGATGACTTTGTGTAGTACAAAGTGCTGTGTCAATTTTTTGATTTAGTTGAAACATGGCTCCCTACAGTTTTGATAAAAAAAGGAAGTGGCCAAGGAACTGCCTCCCATGACGCAGTTTAAATAAAATGCTGAGTTTGTCACTCAAGCACCACCATCGTGGTAGCATAGCAGCAGCGTTTACATCTGCTATGCCAGTGGTTTACGGTTTGGCTTTCAACTTGGTGACTTTGGTAATAGTGCTTACATGTTTCAATTCATGGGACCTGTTTTTCTTTACTTTTTTCAAAAGTTTCCAAACTTTAAGTTTCGGGGTTAGCATTAAGCATGGGCGTCAGAGCAAGGAGGGCAGGGACCCATGGATTTTTAAAATTACAGCAAAAAAAGTTCTTGACAATTACTATTTTCAACCAGTTGCAGTCACAACCACTGGTGTATATGGCAAGTCCACCCCTTCTTGAGCTGTCTCGCGAAGAAACTCGTTGACATTTCAGGCGACCCTAGGGAGCGACAGTGGCTCCACCAGCGCCTGTCTCTGGCCATGGTCAGAGGGAACACTGCCAGAGTATTGGCCTGTGTGCAAGTTTTGAAGAGGACAACAGTGAATGCCTGTTGTTAGTGGACGCAGATAATGCCTTCAACAAACTCAACAGAAAAGTCAGTCTAGAAAACATCAAAAGAC
>JGI24158J21664_10010472_pt1 | contig 12367 bp, 10 predicted proteins | sample Ectturendosymbi3_FD_21664 | JGI IMG/M metagenome (IMG submission 21664) | reverse complement strand
TCCGTGACACTCACCCAACCACCAAGGTGATATGGGTCTTTTTACCAGACCACTCTGGAGTCACCTGCAATGAGACCGCTGACATGTTGGCTTCGAGCTGCTCCAGCTTCACTCCACTCAACTTGTTCCCTTCTGACCTAAAGCTGATAGGAACAAAGTCATGGACAGATCAGCTCACCACATCAATCCAATCTTGGGAAGAAAGACGCCGCCTCATCTTCCTTGGTATCGCACTTGGATCATCGCTCTTCAGCACCAGGGCAGGACGTGCTAAAGCAATCCACAACCAACTGCTCACTGGCAACATCTCCTACTCCACTCTTTTGATGCTTTTGGAGGGGCGTGTTGACGGCGAGAGGATCAGTGCAGCAGCACATCCTCAGTGAACCCTCTTCGCCAAAGCAAAGCAAAGCTTTTTTGCACAACCCGGATAGTGGGATTGATGCTTCTTTCTTTAAATTAGCAGTCCAATATTCAATTATGTGAAACGGCAAACGTTTTTGAACACATGATTGAAACGCTACGTTTGTTAGTGGCGTTAAATGTATTTTAGGGCAATATGCTTTTAGGCCAAGTGTGAATCCATCATGAGATTATGGGATCGTTTTTCACGACAGCGAGAAAAACTACATAAAATGGGAGTAATGTCACAGCAAATCCCTTTCATTTATGTTTTGTTTTTGAATTGCCTCTTCATCAATTAATATGTTTTCAATGTACACATAACTGCACAAGCTTCGTCTGGAACGTGTTTGTCATTTATCTACTTACTTGACTCCGGTCGTGGGGCTTGAGGTGCCACTTGTTAGTGTAGTATGACGATCCGTTCTGCTTTTAGCCGGGCCGGAAATCGTTTCAGACATTGTTTTTTATGTACAGGTAGTCAAAACAGTGTCAAACACTAGCGCCAGTTGCGATTCTAAGGGGGGGATGGGTGGGCCGTGGACCCCCATATTTTTTGTTGGCCCCTTGTATGATCCCACCAACTTTTTTCTTAATTTCCCGTTTAAGTTCGTTTGGTTAACGTATACAATGCAAAAGATAACTTGCGGGCAGCAACTTTTTAAACGATAATTTAGAAACCCTCTAGCCTGCATTCAATATTGCCCAAATGCATAAGCTGTGGTGTTGTTTTTGACAATCGGGTAACTGCTCTTGGGTAGAAGTTTCCAAACATTTTGCCAGTGAGCCACATAAACTATTGCACAAGAGTTCGAAACCTGTACATCTTACGTAATGTGATTGTTTCAGGATATGCTACATTCTGCCAAATCAAGTTTTCCTAAATATATTCATTGATCAAAATTGACAAAATATCTTTGCGGCCAGATAAAAATGGCTTCACAGGTCAAATTGAATGGTTTCGTGAGCAAGATTTGGCCTGCGAGCTGTAGTTTGGAGACTCCTGCTTTAGGCCATATCTTTTAAATAGGCTACTTTCTGTAGATACAAAGAATTATATGGGATACCAAAACTGCTTTCAGTTTTGTGTAGCTTGTGAAAAATGAAGCCCATTTTTTGGTAGCCCTTTCAAACGTTTTCTGAAGTAATATTATGATGCGCTTTCAACCTGTGGTTATTCCCTGAAAGTTTGCACAGTTCGACTAACAAAAGTAACCACTTTATTGGCCTAAAACGTAACTATTTTTGTGTGATACCCAACGATTTTTGCAGACAATCTTGGGTATTTACACAATTGAATACCATTTTGGCGTCTCCCCCAGGGACACCGGAACATCGGTAGGGCAGGGGAGCAGGAAAAAGTTGAGGGCAATGGAGTCTTATGAAAAACAAAAAAACGTTACCAATCATGCTTCCTACTGAAATAATAAAAGAAACTATACTCAAAATAATAACCTCAAAAGTAATGAAAGAAACTATACTAAAATTTGTTCCAACTCGATCTTGATAAACCGTAAACTTACCTATGATGTTGTTATGAAAAAGACACTTTTGCCCCCGTTCCCGTTGTCCCTGTTTTGAAAGGTCAGCAGGACAATGCCACCCCTCTCCAGCGTCCCTGCTTGCCGCTATCAGCAGTCACTGTATCGCTGCATTACCCGGTACCTGCCCAGATGTCTGCGTTCAACAGACACATGCGGCAAAACGCCAATATTGTAACTTGAAGTGAACATTAGAAGATTTGTTGCCGTGTTATTGTTACACATTAGAGACCAACAGCAAAACAATCCACTTGCAAATTTCGCAACCTGCCCTAGAGATTCCAGTTGAAAAAAGCCAAACAGTGCTAAAAAGAGGCCACAAAAAATCCAAACCAATTCATTAAACGCCAGAAAAAAGCCAGACTTTATTTGTGGTATTGCCTTTCCTTTGTCACAGAGAAACATATGAATTACAAGAAATAAAAATATTTTTTTCAAAATAAAGATTAAGTCTATTTTGGCATTGTATTGAAGCTCATTACTAATGTTTCTCTAACTATTATTGGTTTGTGACTGTGAGATTGTGCACTTTGGGTACAATAGTGCCACAGTTTGCATACTGATCCAACGGCACCTTTCTGCACCCATGCGTAAGTCACCCCCATTCACCCCTGTACTTAGGACCAGCATCATAAGAACCCTTGTACTTCTTCGACATCATGGTCGCTTTTATGTTGTGGAGACACAGACCTGTCTGCAAGCGTCGAGCCTGCTTAGTGCTTTCAACACAATACACACTACACAGTGCACACATTTCCCGTGATTACGCGAAAACTTTATTTCGAAACTGACATCCCTCAAATATTACTTAAATCAGAACGTACTGTAGGTGTCGGGTCAGTCTAACATAGCATTTATCTAAAAAGTTTCGTGTTGCCGAAAAAAATGGAACAGTAATATTTTCCTTCAGAGGTAAATTTTTCAACGTAAAAAAGCCAAAATGCCAACCAGCTTCAGATTATGCCAAAAGGCCAAATAAAATTTTATACGCCAACCAATTTGAAACGAGGCCAGATTTCTGAAATTTGGCCTAAAAAAGGTCAATCTGGTAACCCTGACCAACCCCTGCACCCAAAGGAGCGGGCACGAGTGATCTGCAATCTCATCACTGCATGACACCAGAACAGTGAACCTAGCTCTGGTGCAGTGTGAGTGTCGTACCGGATAATAAACTGTCATTGCAAGAAATAAATGAAATAATCGGAATTGAGCTGCTGACGTCAAGTTTTCCAGAAAATTTTGGTTCTTAGTCGCAATTTCCAGGCAGGGCTAAACGCCCATTGTTTTGACGTACCTCGAGTTCAAAACTGTTTGCTTGAGTTCAGTGTAAAAGCGCACCCATAATAGTCATTCTTTTCGCATTTACATGTTCAGCAACAATGCTGATCTCAAAACTAATAACAGAAATTATAGAAAACCATCCTGAACTTCTTGTGGGCGCGAATAGCTGCAATGAATTCGTTTCAGGTCGATCTTGATAAATCATGAAATTACTTATGATACGGTTATGTAAGGGCACCTATGCCCCCTCTTTCAAAGGGCAGGGGGTCAAAGTCCCTGTAATACACCCCCGTTCCGGCGTCCCTGGTCTCCCCTCAAACGCCTGGCCTGGATCCGCCACCGAGCAACACACCATTCATATGCCGTGTTTGGAAGATTCAAAGAAGTTTTTGTCTTCCAAAGTCACTTCCTAAAACACGAGCAAAACGGCCACAAATGGCTTTCGCGAGTTCGATCCTTTCAATGTAGGGCTTCGCATACTTCGTCTTGGGTCGACTCCACTTCCTCTTCTTGAAACATAGTAAATATTCCCTTAATGCAAGTGGTATTGCTTTTATTAATTTGCACTAGCAAGATTTTCCCTAGAGCTTCCACAGAAGTTGGCTTGCCGTAAGTGTGCGCTGCAAGTTATCAATACTCAGAGCATAAAAACTATTTACGTTATGCCCATGACTGTTTGAAGGGCGCTACGAGATGTCTATGTCTGCGAGGGGGTGTGACATGTCGATTTGCGCCTGTACCTGACTGTGAGCAATAATAGTAACTTTTTTTGCAATTTCAGTAATTCCTTGTATTGATCCTTGCCTTACGGACTAACTCACTGGACCTTTCTTTTGTCTGATCGAACGACTTCGTAGCCCGTAGCCACGGGGGGGCAGGCCCCCGCAATTTCTTGCGATCCTCCCAGAATTATTTTAATTATATTTAAACGTAGAAATACATCTTGGGCACCAAAGTACATTTTACCCCCAAACCTTATAACATGCTACGGGCCTGCTGATATGACGAGAACGCAATGACCTGTGCTACCAGGTTTTCGTACTGATGAACAATTAGAAGTTTTCGATACAACTCCTTTGCAACTAACTACAANTAATATTGACTTAATCCATTTTTTTTCCATAAGACTTGTGGAAAAAACAATTGTAAATATTTTTGTCACATAATTGAAAAGTATTAACACCTATTTGGAAATGGAAGAAAATTGAAATTGCAATTCAAGAAATAAACAAAACGGTAGTGAAAAAAATCTTTATTTCACCAAAACCGATGTCGCAGAAGAAGCGGCCCTCAAATGATCACTTGCATGTCGTCATTTCAACGTCTTTCATTTTGATTTCTGTGGAATTTGTTCTGTATCACCAACAACAACCGAACCCAGGAACAAGTTAACACTGGTCTCAGTGAACTCGTAGTCAATTTCGTGGCGCTCGCTCAAGTGGAAAAACAGATTCTACGGAATAGGGAAGAAGTCTGTTCTCCTTTAGTCTCGTTCAAATGATACTTAATTTTAGTATTGTAAGTTTATTACTGTTCAAATGATAGTTAGCTTTAGTCTCGTTCAAATGGTATTTCAAATGATACTTAGTGTCTCCCACCTGCAGTTTGAGAAAACATGGCAACGTGAACACCGAACGATTTCACTTTTGATTTTCCCGAACGAGTACTTTTCCGCGACACACACAAGAAATAGCGCAACAGCGGTAGCTGGGTGGGGGGGACAGTTCGCGCACGCGCACGGCCACGGAGATCAAGAGAAAAGGAGAGATCAATAAGAAAATAGCCAACCGGACATAGCATTCCCATCTACGCGGAAAGCATCAACAGACGAATCGACGGGGAGTTCCTCCTTTGGAATAAACACATACGCGCGCGCGCGCACACGCACAAACCGCGGTATAACATATCGCTATGACTAACAATACTTACTGTGACGTCACAAAAACGTATGCTTTGGCTGCATACTGAATTCAAGATCGTTTTTTTGGCTCTGAAACACGGCTTACGGCCTTCTCGTAGGACCCAGGCACGGGCGCCGTCACGTCGATGACGTCACGTTGATGACGTGCGAAAGCCGTGCCTGCCTTGCGCTGGCGTTTGATGTTGAGCAAAAAATTCGAGGCCAATGACGAGTAAACATTTTCCCGCTTGTAAGAAACCACATGTTTTATGCAAAACAGATTTCGAACAGTTGCAAAACGTCAACTCCCTAGCAACAGCGTCCTGGGCACAGCGCGACACTCCCCAGGTATAAAAGCATTCTGGAACACGGGAGCCGCGCTGTGGCGAGTTTGTCGGTCGAGTTGAGGTTTCGTAAAAATTGCTTCCTCGAGAGACAGTTCGTGCGACTTCGACGAAAATACGTCGACCCGACGTCGAGGTGACGTGGGCGATGACGTCTAGTGGACGGCTTGCAACATGGACGGTGTGAGTGGACGACGTAAAAGCGTGTTAAGAACCAGACGTATAAAAGCAAAGTCGTACATGTCTAAAAATCGGAACCACATTATGCACGAATTCGATTCCTCCGCGGAATCTCGGATCGAAAACGTCATGTTTCCTGAGGTCATCACCGGAGCGGTGACGTATTGCCGGCGACATCCCTGAGTTACACGCGACTGGGGCTTTCGACCGACGCCGATGCCCGTCACCCTCGGCGACTTGCCCGCCCGGCCGCTAGTCACAGATCGAGTTGCCGCGCGAGATCAGCAGTCACGATGACGTCACGACGAGCCAACGTCACTTGTGCTTGATGCGATTGTAATGCTTCGTTTTTTCACCTGCCCAGGTCTTGCTCTTGATGCGACACGTGCGGAGTTCGCGCGCGTACGCTTCGTCGGTCATGCGTCTGTACGACGACGGGTCGCAGAAATTCTGTAAAAACGAGCAAGTTGATCCGGACCGTTGCTAAGGAACACGGCCGTTGCTAAGCAGCACAGCCGTTGCTAAGCAGCACAGCCGTTGCTAAGCAGCACAGCCGTTGCTAAGAAGGACAGACGTTGCTAAGAAGTACGGTTGTAGCTAAGAAGCACAGCCGTTGCTAAGCAGCACAGCCGTTGCTAAGCAGCACAGCGGTTGCCAAACAGCACTGCGCGACCTTCCATCAGATTGATGCGAAGTTTGAATTTCTCCGTTGCAAAAAAAACGCGCCGCACGAATACGTGATAAGAGCTGTTGACAGTTGTGGCTGATATTACGGAAATATCTCACGCCAGATTACTTTGGCAAAACGGCTTTTAAAAAACTGTGCTGAGAGAATCTATCGCAGTATCACGTTGACGTTAGTAACGTCATCAATTTGATTACATCTTGACTGGGGTTGGGTATTATCCGGACAACGATTAACTGAGAGCTTTTCTGATAAAACTCTGTCGAGCAACCGGATAAAAAAGTATCGCTACTAATGGGTTACATTTTTTAACGCCCTACAAATCTTCAAACTCCCTTTGAAGCTCGCTATCCAGCCCGCTTCTGTGGAAGCAGAAAGGGCATTCAGAAAAGGCATTTTACGCTTTTTTAGTAAGTTTGGTTATTCTTTGTTTCCAGACACGGGCGACCTTAGTTCTACTTAAATCCCGTAATTATCATTTTCACAGAAGAGTGCTTTCGCGTTGCAAGGTGAAGTCTGCATTGTGCTTCGTAAGAAATGCGTCACAGAAGCAGTAAACGTCAAAAATGCATTATTTTTTCATATATACTCGTCGAGTGCATGTGTGGATATTCACCATCAAATTGTGTCGCGATCTTACAATCAAATATTCGCACAAAATCTCGGAAAATCAATCGTCTGACAATTAGCGACTATTATCCGGTTGACTGAAATACAAATTTACGGACATCCGTGATCCGGAGAGTAAAAATTATCGCTATCCGGACTAACCCTAATCTTGGCACAAGACTGCTTGGCAAGTGTATGAGCTTCTTGGTTTTCCTATTAAATCATTCCGATAGTCGGGCAATGAGCTGTCAGTCAAACATACCTTTCGCGTCATCGCAAACGAGGACTCCATACGCACTTAGCATGTTGCCATAGAAACACATCCCACACACAGGGCACAGCCTCGGAATTACTCATATCTGCTCTCGCACAATGTTTTCATACAACGACGACTCATTTAAAACCGCTAATTTTTTGCTGGGATTTAAAGGATAGATAAAACAGTTTTTTTTAAGGAAAATATTAGGTACCCGGTATGGACATGTAGGGACCCGATATTCTCTGATTCTAGGGACCCGATGATAACTTTCACTGATTCTAGGGACCCGAAGGGGCGCGGATGAGATTCCTGAAACACCTTAAAAAAGCTGGATAAAATAATAACGGCGATATTGCTGCTCTCTCTCTCTGTAGCTTTTAATTTAAAGCAGATATGAAATCTATTCAAAAGACACGTCTTTCTCACCAAACGTAAATTAAGAAGTGTCGCCAGCTTCCACGCACTGTGACGCAAGCGTCTGACGTCGTCACGTATTCTGACGCATACGCTGACGTCGTCACGCATTCCAACGCGTGCGTTGACGTTCGCTTTTTCAGGAATTCCGCTCAAAGATTTCACCCGAACAAAGAAGTAAATACGAACCCGGTTCTGTCTGCCAGCAAAGAAGTTCTTGTATCCGTCCAGTAGCACGTACAGCTCGGGGTAGTGGAGATGGGGGTAGTGGTTCAGCTCCCTGTCCCGGCTCCGTATCGCTCGGGCCATGCGCGGGCCACGCTCGGAGCTGAACTCGCAGTAAAACACAAGTACGGGGGGTTTGTAACTCCCTTGGGTCTCGCGGGTCCAAAGCGGCTTCGAGTTTTGGAAATATCTGCGGGTAAGAGAAAAATAAACAACGCGCTTGCGAGTTTTTTAACTTCAGTGGTTATCAAGGTAATCGATAATAACAACAATGGAGTAAAGTCACGAATTTTATCAAAGGAAGGCTGAATGGCGAAGTTGAACAAAAATCTTTTCTTTACACAACTCTACCAAAAAGTAAGATGACCACGCGCGAAAAGAACTGACTGGAATTTCACCGACCAAGTGTTTAAAACATATAACTTTTATGTTTACATGTTCACGACGCGAGTGGCCAGGGGCCAAATACCCAATTCACGAAGTCCTTATTCCGCAACAGTGGTCATTATTTGCAACAGCAGCAGCACATAACCAAAGGGCATGTATGGCGACCGGCAACACGGACGTCGGGCAGCTGATGGGGGGAAAGCCTTGGCCCGCGGACCTACCGTTTGTACATTTGCTGTTCCTGCCAGACATTATGGGCGCCTCTGATGTGCCCGCCGTCGTACTCGTACGGGTAGCGGCAGTCGATCACCTCGAAGCAGCACTCGTGGCTCTGTACGGTCATCAACTCGATCAGCTGCAAGAAGAGCGGGGGGTGGGGGTGTTGGCAGTAGAACGAGAAACGATTGTGAACGACAATATAACAGCGCAAGCCAGTTCCTCTCGCGAGTTCATTCTTGCCGAAGTTGTCTAGGCGAGCAACCAGGGCAAGGTTTGATAACAATACTCGTTGTCCTCAAAAGTACGTCGGATTTTTTCTTTTGTGGTGAGAGCGATTTCTTACCAAACAAAACCAACAGTGCCGGTTAATTGCTGCACACTCGCTTTTCAGACCACGCGCAAAAGACAAGTCACGAAAAAATAGAAAAAAATCGTTTTTCACGAAAAAAAATAATCGTTTTTTCGACCCTCAAAAGAATCAATTGCAGATACTGCATTTGGCCAAATTGCAAACGGATCATTTTCAGTTGTTAAAATCTTCAATTCCTTACTGTTTCGGGGGTGATGTATTTCAAGTCCTGCTCCTTGCCGCTGACAGTCGGTAGAGAGCACACCCTGCTGAAATCGCCGACCAAGTTCGGGTCACTGCAACCCAGGTCGACCGCCCGCATCACGTCCAGTTCGTTGAAAGATCGGGATCTGACAACAGGAATCAGTGTGAACATGTGTGGTGCGATTGTGCAATACTGCGGGGGGTCTCCCGAACTACAACCCACAGGTCACACCCGGCCCGCGAGCTTTTGCTAATTAAAAAAACAATAAATTCACGAAAATTCATGATTTGGGCAGATTGTAACATATCCCGAAACATGGGCGTCGGAAATAAGGGGCAAGAGCATTCTGAAATTTGACATTTTCCTTTTAAAGTTTCAGCACAAAAAGGTCGTTTCCTTAGTTTCTAGTGGGTAAAATGAATTTCACCACTTTTGGCCCCCCCACCAGGAAAATATTTTTGGCTACCCCCCAGTAAAAATCCACTATTTCCCCCCTGGAAAAAATCCTTCCAACGACCATGTGCCCAAGCGATCACATTGCGCAAGATGTCCGGCACCCGAACTGTTGTGCAGTACCTTATGTGGCCCTCTAGCACAAGCGTCCGGAGACCCGTGTGCCATAGTGACGTGTGCCACAATGACGTGTGCCACAATGACGACCAGCGGTTACTGGGACTCTCGAAGGCGAGGCAAGGGGGAGCGCAAGTTGCATCCTCCACCGACACGACAACACCGGCACAGGGTATTCTTGCATCAGTTTATTTTAGCCGGTAACAGTTGCCACACACAACCAGGATGGTGTCAGTCCGCGGACCAAGATACTGGAGGGTTCAGCATTTGGGGGGTCAGCGAAAGGAGAAAGAACAATTTACTCAAATAACCACATATGAGGAAAACGCGGTAAATCACTATTGTGACGTGAAAATCTGAAGCGCGGCAAAGTTAAAGCCGGGCTGGGCTTTTCGGGTTCGGCCTGATGTAGGTCAAAAGTTTTGGGGCCGACTTCTAGCACGCAAATAACAGGGTTCCCACCCATTTAAAAAAATCATTTTCCATATTTTTTCAATACCTTTTCAATACTAACTTAAAAAAGTCCAATACCATTAGTTCTCTCATCTTTTGAAATTCTTAATCATGAAACTCAATTTTTTACACACTGCATAGATAATGAAGTGTTTTGCCTTCACTGAAATTCTGTTCAGCTACTTCCAATTGCTTTTCCATTTAGAATTTCCATACTTTTTCAATACTTAATGCATATTTTGGCCAATTTCAATACTTTTTCAAGGTCTTGAAAACCGATTTTTAAATTCAATACTTTTTCAATACTTTCAATACCGCGTGGGAACCCTGAAACAGAAATTTTTCGCAACGACGGGCACGATTGTCGCCAGTTGCTGCTGAAGCAATACAAGTTGATGAAATCTTCGAAAATAAATGATTATTTGTGAATTTTTGAGTCATGTTTGCTTTGCTACGCCACCAATACCCCGCAGTTGCGCGTATTTTCAACCACTCGGTAAAGAAGGCTTTCGGGCCTAAATCGGGTTTCAAAAGAAAGTGTCGGGCTCAGGCCTAGTTTGGGCTTCCAAATGCGGCCCGTTACAACTCAGCACTCTGAGAAAAAACTGGCTTTAAGTAGTTCAACAAAAAAAAAGATTCCAGCGTCTCCGTACCTGTTAAGAAATGACGCACTGGTGTCTTCTTCGTTTTCACAGGACATTTCACAGGAAGTGGCGTCTACTTCCGGCAACGCCTCTTGCATGAGGGCGCTCCGTGCTCTGGGGACGCCTAGCGGCGTGTCGCCTCCGCGTTCTTGCGACCGCTGGAGGGCGAGCTTGGTTCTTCGAGCGGGAACAACCGGCGGAGCGGATGGTGATCGGAAAAGTTCGCGGGGTTTCGGCTGCATGAGAAAATAACGAAACCATTAATAAGTCACACATTCAAACATTCAAGAACCAGATAAAAAAACACGATTTCGAAACGATAATTGGATTGTGTCTGCTTAAGTCTTCGTGTGCAATTGTTTCAGATTTATTCGTGTTTAAACACCGTCGTTTATTCATGTAGTTAAACAATTCCCAGTTTGCGATGATTTTTTTCTAACTGACAATGGCATCACGTAGCAACGAGTGTTGATTTTCAAATCACGCTGCAATACTTCGATTCAAGAACAAATCGGCGAAAAAACAAAACATCGCAGACAGATTTAGACAGAACGAATTTCACGTGAGAGGCAAAAAGATTTTGCAGCAAAAACAAACAAAAACGCGAAATGTCGTGAAGCGAGACAAAAGCCCTGCTAAAATCTAATACTCTCCCTGGTTAAACGTTTAAGACACGTTATCATTATTACATAAAACACAACTATGACAAAACAAAGAGCACAAACATGATCTATAAGGAGAAAGAATTAGTTCAGGCGTCAGCAACCTACAGCACGCGGGCCGGATGCGGCCCGTGCCCCTTTACAGATTTTAGGAACTGCATGGCCCGCCTAGTGGCATTACATATTATGAATCTTCCCTCCTTGCAACTTTTAGTAATGCATGCTTCTGAGAAAATGTTTATGATCAACCGCACTGTGCTATAAATGTGTTGTTTCTCGCGTTTTGGGCTTTCATTAAGAACTGTAAAAACCAGGGGTTAATCTGATTAAAATTCTGTAAATTTCACAGCATCATAAACAGCAAAGGAACGGAATTTTTGGTAGAAAATTAGTGCGGTCCTCCATACTCTGCAGAGTCTGTGCTTGGCCCGCGACGAAGGGAAAGTTTGCCGATCCATGTATTAGTTGGAAATCTCCAGGCACAGCCTTGCAAAGGGTGCAGCGTCGTTAACTACGTACCAGGCGCTCATTGGTCGATGCGTCGCAAACGTCGTCCTTTCTCACAACGGCATCCAATAGCAAAGGGGCTGTGATCAGCCCGTCGAGGCCCGAGGGGGCGGTCGCGCTGTGGGACAAAGCGGAAAGCTTTGTGATGTCACAATGCTGAGCGCGCACGTTCTCGCTGAGCATTTCCTCTAAAAGCTGTTCGTCGTTCTCGCTTCGCTCGAGTTCGGACGACGTCATCATGACGTCATCGTCGCCGTCGCTCTCGTCCGAGTCGTTGCTGCTGCAAAGTCGTGAGTGGGAGAGGGGGGCGTCGTCGTCGCTTCCGAGCTGCGGAGAAAACAGGCGTTTGAGTGCCTTTAAACAAGGTCACAAAGAAGTGGGGGCGATGCGGGCCCGTGGAAACAGGTGTCATTCGAGGCAGTGCCCTCCATCAATTTTTTGCCCCACCCAATTTTGTTGTGCCCAGAAAAAAATATTTGCCCCCCCCGAAAAATGTACTTCCCCCCAAACATTAAAACCTGGCTACGGGCC
>JGI24158J21664_10010471_pt1 | contig 12368 bp, 11 predicted proteins | sample Ectturendosymbi3_FD_21664 | JGI IMG/M metagenome (IMG submission 21664) | reverse complement strand
CTTATATTCACTTTTCGTTCTTTCGTTTGTGCAGAATATAGCGGTCGCTAAAGTTTCCTGCCATGGCTTGAAATGGTGCAACGACGTTTTTCATCTGAACCAAGACGCCACCCTAGTTTTCAAGGGCAAAGGGTTGAAGAATTTTGAAATTTTTCACGGTGAGTCCTCGTTGGGTCGCCCGGTTTTTTTGTGCTTATAAAATAAGGAATAGCTCGCTGTGGTCGAATCCAGCCCCGCAACCGGGAGGGGGCAAGCCGGACAATTGCCTCCCCCCGGGAATTCCTCTAGGTATGTACAACAACAAATTACAATCATCTTGCCCCCTCCCCACCGAAAATTTAAGGTTGTTTTACAGCCCTGGTCGAATACGCGATCGTTATGTCGCGAAGGGCTTGTGTAAAGGAAACCATAACAAATTAACAATCGTCTGCAATTCAGCGCGAACGCGACATCCATCCCACGCTTTAACGGTGCAGAAGTCGAAAATTGCTGTTTGTCGCACCGCAGTATTATTTAAAATGTTCGGCAGCTTATGTCTGCGCTTGCGCGCAAGGCACTAGGCTGGATAAACCCGAATCAGAGCCTTGCGTTGCTCCACTTGCGTCAAAGAAGGTTTCCCGTAAAATTATGGCGACGGTTGCACTTTAACTAACTTCCCAGCAAAATATGTCGGAATGTTGTTTCACCCTGTTTCGGTGTTCGCAAATATCGACCTGTCGGAAGGCTAGGACCTGCTTACAGTGCTCGCTGACGGTCGTCGAATTGGTTTTCGTTTTATTTGGCGTGTGTTCGTCAACACGTCTTTCATTTGGCGTGTGTTCGCCAAACACTTATGATTTGGCGTTTGTTCGCCAACACTCGCAACCGTGCAGTGTCGTCACGTCGCAGGTCGACCCAACACGGCGGAGGTGAGCATGTTCGCGCAGGAAAGCTCGAGATCGCGAGTGTGGACCCTCAACTCGGCGGACTTCGACGGCGAGCTGATGTCCGATTACAACAAGCCTTGGTTCGTCGACTTCTTTGCTCCGGTAAGTCATTCCAGTTGCGCTTAAAACCAGGCCTGTAACCAGGTTTTAAAGTTTGGAGGGGAGAAATGCATTTGTATGGGCGGCAAAAAACTTATATTTATTACATGTTTAAAACATCTTTCTGGGATCAACAAAATTTGCGGGGACACAAAAATGGGGCTCAATGCCCCCGAATTCTCCCCCGTAGCTATGGGCCTGGCTCAAGCTGATCAGCAATGTCGCGCCTCCCCCCTGTGTTTTGTTTACAAATTAACCTTTAGTTATGTTTTTTGCGGCTTCGATTGAAAACAAATGATACCGGGCCCAACCGTTGTTATGGTAACGGCCGCCAAACACAGGCTTTTCTGAGGCGAAGTTGTTGCTGCAAGGTGGCTTGTATTTGCAGTGGTGTCCTCCGTGTCGCGCTCTTCTGCCGGAGCTGAGGAGGGCGTCCATCGACTTGCGCAACATCAACTTCGGCACCATCGACTGCACCAATTTCAAAGACGTTTGCCAGCGGGTGAGTTGGTCGTTCGGTTAGAATTTTCATTTAAAAGCGTTTTTTTCCGACGCGCACATGCCCGAGAATCGACCTTCGGTGAGTCACGCCGCCAACTCATCAAACCTGTACGCAAAGTTCGAGTCGGAGGCGAAACCCAGCGTCCGGCAGTATATTGACTCAAGAGCCGGAAAAATGATTAAGCTGCTTTGGGTGTCGCAATTGTCGTCGCTGTCTCGTTGCACTGCGTGTCGCATTCTGCGTCTGAGTGATGTTACCACCACTAACGTTGCAGTTCGGAATCAATTCCTACCCCACTACAATGCTCTTCAACCAGTCTGCGGTCACCGAATACACCGGCCATCATCACTCGAGAGGAATCCTTCAGTTCGTTCAGGTATTGGCAAGTCCGAAGTCTTTTATTCGCGAAGCAATTCATGTCTAGAGGGAGTGGCTGTCCTTGGTGCTTTTCGTTGCGGTCATTTGTTGGTTGCTTTGTAGCAACTTGCTGTTCGTTGCTCGGTCATCTCTTGCCGCTGGCTGGTTGCCAGTCAGAAAGCTCCTGTGTTAGATTTGATTTTCTTAACAGGGCTCCCACGCGGTGTTGAAAATGTATTGAATTGTAAAATTGGTTTTCAAGACCTTGAGAAAGTATTGCAAATTTGGCCAAAATGCGCATAAAGATTCTAGGGACCCGATTCGGGTCCCTAGAATGAGAGAAAATCGGGTCCATACCGGGTACCTAACCATTTCCTTAAAAGAAAACTTGGCATAAAGTATTGAAAAAGTATGGAAATTTCAAAATCAACGATTTGTAAAACTGGAAAAATGAAGATATGTTATGGTATTAAAGTTTTTTTATTTGGTACTGAAAAAGTATGGAAAATGTGTGGAAACCCTGTTTTTACTTGGGGGACTCAGGACCTCATCGATCCCCCCTACGCGCACTTGACGCCGAAGACCTTCGCTTCGCTGGTCCAGCGCCGTCAACCGGGAGTCACGTGGGTGGTCGACTTCTACGCGAACTGGTGCGGGCCGTGTCGGGCCCTGCTTCCCGAATGGCGCCGGATGGCCAAGGTACGACATGGGTTTGCTGTGAGGTATTACGTCACGTCACGCGGCCGTTGCACTGCTACGGGACTCGCATCCGCTTTTTATCTGTATTGCTACGATACTCGCATCCGCTTTTGACTGTATTGTTACGATACTCACATCCGCTTTTGACTGCGTTGCTAAGATGCTCGCATCCGCTTTTGGACTCCATTGTTACGACACTCACACCTGTTTATTCTCCGTTACTCCCAGCGAGTGCTGAGCGCACCGAGTGAAGCCTGATCTACACTGGGAAGTGGCCAGGCATGAGCGCAAGGGATGAGGGACGGTTGTTTTTTAGTCAACGCTTAGATCAGGATTCTCTCGAAATTATAATGTTTGACGGTATTACTTGAACGTATTGCTAAGGAAGCGAAGAAAACGTGCAAAACGTCGATTCCGGAAATACTGTGTTCACTTTATTAGTGACTGAATTAAGCTCCATGATTTAAGTAATTATTTGCACCTGTTGGAAAAAACTTAGTGTTTTAGTGATGTTACTATAAACAGAGCTCCGAGTATTTTGCATCTCTTTGTAACGAGGGCGATGCTTGTGAGGCAGTCATGGACTCAGCGCCAGTGGGGTCACAGGTTTTTGTTGCACTTTACTAAGATGTTGATCGAAGAACTTTTTTGTTTTAGCTGACGACTTAAAGTTTCCGTTCTCTTTCTGGTATTAGACTTCGTTTCCTCTGCGAAACATTTAGCGGGCGCAGAAGTTGTTGAATCGGCAACCTGTGTCAACACAGATAAAGAGTAATTTGAGGGACTTGCGGTTTCCTCGATTACTTCCGTTTTGAGAACACAACAGGACGACCCTCACGCAGATTGCATTTCGTATATTACTGAGGTTAAACGAAGCAATTATTACGACGCCCAAGGATATAAGTAGAGCGTCTACGGTAGTTACAAGCTTTTTCTTGCACATCTTATTCCAGGCTTGCTTATCATTCTGTTTCCTTCGCACAGATGCTGGACGGTGTAGTCAAGGTGGGCGCGGTCGATTGCGCCAAATCGGACCACGCCTCCCTGTGCAGGAAACTCCTAATCGATTCCTATCCCGAGATCCGACTCTTTCCTGCCAAGGCGGACAAAGATTCGAATCCCCTGTACGAGTCGTACAACGGATGGAACCGCCAGGCGCACGCAATGGCCGCCTGGGCCATGGAGTAAGTGGAGAAAACGTCGGGGGACAACGTTCTTGTCTTTAGTGGGGGAGGATGGCATTGAAACCAGGGCTGTGGAGCCGGAACTCAAATTTCAGGCTTCGACTCCAGAAATGTAGATGTTTTGACTCCGGCTCCAACATTAAAAATTTTTGGCCAGGGCTCCGGAACGATTTGGTCCACTGAACTAAAAACCATTGTATTATCTGTACAACTCGCTTGCCCCGCAAACTCTGTGGAATCGGAACCCAAGTTTCAGGCTCCGGCTCCAGCCATCTAAAAGTTTTGGCTCAGGCTCCGATTTGAAGCTCTGATTTCTCTGATTAAAGATTTTCTCACAGCTTTTCTCAAGCTTTGATTTTCTCAAGCTTTGATTTTCTCAAGCTCTGATTTTCTCTGATTGAAGATTTTCTCACAGCTCTGATTGAAGCACAGTAAAGCACTGGGATAAACTCTAGTGCTGTATGTCAAGGTTACTCAGAATGCAGGGCCCCTGATATTTCAGCAGCACAAGCAACAAAGAGATTCCCCGCTCGACCAGGTTCACCCTTATTGCCTGTGCTGCATTGTGCCTTCTATAACTAGATCAGGACTTCCTATTGGCGCTCTGTGACGTGACGTCACACCTGGCACGACGTCACGTATACTAAAAACTTTTTTTAAAGCGAAGCGATCAGTCCGGAACGAGCGTCGAACTGATGTCAAAAAATCGCTGCAGCCAACGATCGTTTTTCAAGTTACATTGCGACCGTGTTTCTCTCCTGAACAGAGTTGTACGCGCGTCATTACGCGTGCAATTCTGACAAGTGCGATTTCTCTCATTGTGAAAGTCGTTGCAAGTTGCCCGAAAGACTTTAAAAATAATTTTTTCGGGGCTTTTCCAGATTTTGCTTGCTCAGAAAAAATGCGTTTTTGTACTCACCGAACAAAAATACCTTGCGTATTGCCTGTGACGTAACAAACCCAAGTTAACCGCTTGTTTATTTGTTCCTGTTGTTGGCAGAATTGTAGGAAAACTACCGCAGTGGCTTGCTCTAAAATCAAGTAATAGTTCGTGTGGCATGATGGTTAATTCTCATCGCAGCATATATATATTGTTCCTTCATCGAAAGTAGCCACTGAAAGAATCTGATGGGACCGTTTGGTGAGAAACCGGTAACAGCCCATATTTTAAAGCGGTTACTTTTCGGTTACGGTTTTTAAACGGAAACAGAACCGGTTCGGTTACGGTTCGCCAAAAACGCACCGGTAACCAGTTTTGCGGTTGCAACTGCGATTCAGTTCCACTCCCTTGTTTGGATGTGAAAACGTAAACACTATAAAATGCTCCACGCCATCTCTCCCGTTCGTCTCTATCTCAACGGGGGGTTGCTTTAACTTTTCCATTTCTATGGCGAAGAATTTCCTTCACTTGGTGTTGTTAGCTGCGCTCCTTCGTCTTTCACCACTGGTTTGTTCCAGATCTGGCACTTAAACCTTTCTTCTGCTTTTAGGCTTGTGCCCAACGAAGTGGTAGACATGCAGGCAAAAGACTTCGATGGAGCCGCCCCTAAGGGCCAGGGAGCTTGGGTGATCGACTACTTCACCCCCTGGTGTGGCCACTGTCACGCCTTTGCCCCCAAATTCATAATGACGTCTCTGGTAAGTAAATGCAGTGTCGGAGTAAAAGCAATTCAAGTAACTAGTTTCCACACAGACGAAAGGATTTGATCATTTAGCAAGTTTTTAATAGGAAATCGATTTCTTGTATAACAGCACACATCTTTAATTCTACAACCTTATTCAATTAGAAATACGGTTTCCTTAAACTTTTTCAAAAACGAGAACTTGATGTGTCGCCAGAACGTGTTGAATCAGTCGATTAGCGCTTGTGCTTGTGCGCGTCTTATATCAAAACGTGTTTGGTATGGACGTTGAGTTTCAACCCCAGCTCGACATCATTTATTCGTTCATGTCGCTCCTGCATTTGTTCCATTGCGTTCACGGCTTTTCGGCCTTGACTCGGCTCAAGCGCTGACGTAACGATATGGCGCTTTCGCCAAATATGTAAATATATGGTCTTGAACTGCTGGACAAGCGTCACGGTCAGCTACGTGAAAGCTGGTTTTCCCGTAATTCTTGTGCTCGGTAATTTGCGGTGGGGCATAGGCGTAGAAGGCGGGGCGCTGAGAGGGCTGTAGCCCCCAACTATTTCCCTTACAGGAAAAAAATATTGAAAACATGGGGAAATTATTGTCGAAATTGTAATATTTTCAAAGGAGTTTCTTTTTGTCAATTTATCTCTTTTTCTCTCGAATTAATTGATTGCAAATTGCATGAGATGTACCTTCTTATTATTTAGAGAATTTGATTTGTAAATTTTTTTCAAAATCTACGTATTGGGTATCAACAGTTTTTAGAAGAACCCTATGTTTAGTCCAGTTCCATTGCAACTGGCTAAACATATGGCAATGGGACTGCTTGATTGTATGCCTCCTATCAAATTCCAGTATTGAGGAATATGAAAAACACAGGCGTTTGAAATCGTAAAAGCTTTGTGTTGACAAGAAACAAGTGCAAATTGCGCGAAAGACTTCAAAACTGAATAGTCCAGGTAGAAAATTTGTAGAAAATGCGTGTTTTGATACAAACGAAGTTCTTCCCACACAGTACAAATATTGGACCACTTTGTAACTTACGTGTTTTGTTGTTCCAGATGAGGCTTGTTCTCCCACGCCTCGAAATACTTTTGCCATCCCAAAAATGTTTATTTTTTCCACCTGCGCTTTATTTTCTTGTTAATCTGCCGAAGGGCTATCTTTCTACAACTTTTAGTCGTATATTTTTCATTAGCAGATTCGGGTTAAAAAACAAAATTTTATTTTTGACCATAATTGGTTTTCGAACCAATCGATGTCTTAGATACTTGCGATGTATTTTGAAAATGGAAAGATGCGTGGTTGGTTGTTGAGGAGTGTATTGGCTGCGACGGTAGTGCGTTATGTGTCCAAGGAATTGTTTTGCACTTGGAAACTTTTCTGGGTTGTCCATGGAGCTTGATCGACAATTACTTGTGTGAGTGGAACCATCCCGCCGTGTTTAGGTTTCTTTCACAGTGACAACTCGTTAAGGAAGAGACCAGGTAGAGTAAAAGACTCGTTCTCGCAGCCAACTACTACTCCCCATTGTTTCTGTCCTACGTCGAAGGCAATACGCTCCACGTCGACGCGACACGCGTTTATAACTTCTCGCGCAGAGGTTCAAAGGTCGTGTCAAGTTCGGCAAGGTCAACTGCCAGGCGCTGCCCTCGATCTGCAGCAGGGCGGGCATTCGCGCATACCCCACCGTGCATTTCTACCCCCCGCTCAAGAGCAGCAAGCGACCGGCGAAAGGCATCTCGTCACAGGTGAGGGCACCAGTAACCGGCCGCGCTGCTGCTTCGCTGATGGCGACATGTCGAGCTGTGGCATGCTCGCATGACGACAGTGGGTTCGTGACTGCTCGTTGCGGATTTGTCGCTTGAAGTTGTAGCGGTTTACGATTTTCACTGGAAGGTGTTTTTTAAGGGTTCGACCTTGGGGACCACGGAAAACATTTTGAGAGGCCGCGGCTGTTTTATCTGAATACGGAGATCGTTGTAAAGCAAAATTTTAGTGTGTTTTGATGCTGGTAGTAAAGCGAGTTTTTGCTGTATTTTGACAAATCGGTATAAAAAATTGGGAGATCGTTTCGGTCCCCAAAAACAACTTGAAACGCACTTGTTTGTTGGTGAAGTGAACACTTTTGAAACACGCGGCCTGCTGCTGGCACCGCCAGGTGATCTTATTTCTAAACCGCTCGGAAGCGACGCTTTGGAAAAGTAGCCATAGTGACAGGAATATCTTGTACTTATGTTTTTCTTCCATGTCTCATGAAGGATCCGAACGAGATCACGAGGATTGTTGAAGACTACATGAAAGCGTTCGAAGCGGCCAAAGCGAAATCGCAAGCGCAAGCGAAGGCGCGGAAAGTCAGTTCGGGTTGTTTTGCTAAGTAGAGAACAAAGCTTGTTTTCTTCCTATTTAATCGAGTTTTTTCTGCTGTTTCTCAGCGTATTACTCTTTTAAACAAATTCGTGAAATTAACTTAATTTTCGCTGACCGCCTTGTGGTACCTTATTTTTGTTGTTGTGATCTATGATCAGCTTTTTTTCACACTTGTTACTTTAACAACAGGACGAACTGTGAGAACAATTTTTGCGACGTGAAAGCGGATTACACAACGATTGGTGGACGCGAACCAAAGGACTCGCTCACGCGAACGTTTCAACCGCGGTGAACTTACCTATGCGACGTTGCACCGAAGCGCATCGATTGTTAGTTGCAATATTTTTCTCTTTGAAGCGCCTTCCAAGACTTGCTTATTTATTGTTTCTTGCTTGAAAAGAAAAGCTTGCTTAAAGCAGTTGGGCAGAGAGCGAATGGTGGAAGACAACGGTGTAGTCTCCATCGCGTGTTAGTGTTTGCTCTGAACATCCAGACACGCACTTTTTCATGCAAAGTGAGGCGCCATGTTTGTATACTGAACGGAATAAAGGAGTACCCCTCGCATAGCTTGTTATTGGCGAACGTGCCATCCAGACGTAGTAAACCCAAATAAGGTGTGTGCTTATTCTGCAGCACTATTGTTGCTGGATCGTTACTGAGTGCGCGAGTGCCGTTGCTTTTTCGTTGCAATCTGCGATTTTTTTTATGTACACACGGCACATTTTTGACCTCAAGTCAAGGAAACGGCTGTCCCACCTTTTCCCGAGATCTGGGTAGCATTTTCGTTGTTGAAGCCGAAAGAAATGTTGGTGGCGGTAGTTCAGCGGTAAGGTGTTCGCCTCTCAATTGGAAGGCTGTGTGTTCGACCCACGGCCATTGAGTGAAACGCCGTGGCGCTCCTTGAGCAAGAGCGTTCACCTCAACCGCCCCGGTAAGAAGCACAATTCAGGTTTCGGCCTATCGCCAACTGCCGTCCCCCATAATCAGATTTTAAAAAATTAAGTCAATCTTCGAGCTTGCAACGGTGGGAATGTCTTACTTGCGTTGGTCACAGGCCCCAACAAAGCCTTTGAAACACTTTTTTAAAACCACCTCTTACAAGATTATTTTCCACGTGGGAACAGCAGTCGGGTTGTTCCAGCACCAGAAGACATCATCTGGGCGCTGTTTGCGGACGTAAAATACAGTGAAAGTGCAAACCGCTGCGTTTTTAGCTTTTGCAGTGCTTTCAGTGCACAGAAGACAGGACCAGTTGCAAAATTTGCAGCAGGTATATGACCAAGCTAAGATTTGGTAGCGGCGTTTTCGATATTTCAAAGATGCCGACGTGCTTTATCTGAATATTTTGTCTTAAAATTTTATCTTGTTAGTGAATTCCAGCACGATTATGGCGTAATACCCAGACCAAGTCCCAACCTGCAAGGTTGCTGTAACTCCGAGCAGGGTTTTAAATGAAAATGTTAGGTGTCCGGTATGGACCCATAGGGACCCGATTTCTCTGATTCTAGCGACCCGATGATAATTTTCTCTGATTCTAGGGCCCGCTCGGGTCCCTACAACACGTCAAAAACCCTGCCCTAAGAAATGTGACGGTCGTTTCATCAACACCTGTCGCTATGACAGTGCACTTAGTTCACGCTCTTGCTTTCCGTCATGTGAAAATACGGCAAAGTTGTGTACACAATTCTTTCTACGTGTCTATTCACCGATCTTGTTATCCGCCTCGCATTATCATGAACAATGCATGGTTAAATTTTGATACATGTTAATGGCCCCGAAAAACGACGCTTTTTTACGGCCCTCGCTTTGCTGCGTAACGTTTTCCTAGGTAATATGTACAGTTTGTTTTTGACCAGTGCACACATTTGTTTATTTTTTGTTACGTTTGTGTTCGACGTTTTTGTTTTTTATCCGCGAAAAGTGCTACGATATACATTTCGTAGTCGGCTGCGAAAGCTTTCTGTTTGAATACTAGTCAGTTTGTTCGTTTGCATTTCGGTTGGTTCGTTTAGTTGCCTGTTGAGTGTTTGAGCCATTCTGGCAGCCGGTTGCACATCTGATCGCGTTGAAGCATCTTCTCATGCCTTGCCTACCTGGATTAGTTCTTTAAACCGTCAAAGGCTTTGAAGTTTTTCCGAATGTCTTTATATCTTAATCTAGTCTTGGATGTTGATCGCCTCAGATCTCTTAACACTGAAGCCTTTGTTGTGGAAAGCAAGTTGTTGGACGCGTCTCCTGTTGTGCAAACGTGATATTATTCGCTATGATTCTCAGAAATTTCGTTGCGCGTTTTTTTTAGGCAAAGTTTCAGCGTTAACTCTTTGTTTTTGCACAAAGCCATGAATTCATCAAAAAAGCTATCGCCATCAACGCAGCACGAAGGTGAAAAGCAGCGTTCTTTGAAATACCGTTACGGTGCATAGTTTTCCGGCATGAAACGAAAGAAAACGTTTTGATTGCTAATGAAAGCAGGTGCCTTATATTTTAGCGTCCGCGTGGCATTCTAGTGCTGCAGCAAGCGACGCGGCCGCAGCACGGGCTTGGTGCGATGCAAACGACCGCGGCAGTTGGGACTGTCGTCACAATGCTCTTTGTTTGTCGTGCGGTCGTCACAATGCTCCTTGTTCGACTCTCCAGCAGTGGTGGGTCATCGGAGCGCTTTTGGTCAAGCGCCTGTCTGCGCCAGTGATCGGCAAATATTCGTTTCGATGGCCCAAACTAGCCTTTCAGTCGTATTTAAATGCCCAAGCTTATTTTTGAAGACCCAATTTGAAACTTGCACGCTGTATTCAGTTATCTGATACATAACAATGCTATCTTGAGGACTGTAGCTCCTACATACCACGCGACCCACAACAAAGTGTTGCGCGGCCCTATAAAAAAATGCTGAACGGCCAGCAGCTTGCCGACCGCTGATCTACGCAGGCAAATCGGTCGCCGCCACTAAACAGGCTTGAATATAGCAAGTCCTACGCTCCGAATACATCTTTCGAACCTGTTTTTTATCGCTTTTGGTCATTTTTTTGCGGTCGTTTGTCTCACAGATATGCTAAAACTAGCTGTAACAGTGTTCATTAACCTATATTTTCAGACATTCTACCGAAATGACTTTTTTCGGTCATTTCAAAAACATTTCGGCCTATGACCGAAAAAAAACACCTTCGAACCCACTGTTCCGTAACCTCCCCCTGTTCATCATGTGATCGGATACGTCTCCCCCGTCAGATCCAGTACGAAATGTCCTGTTACACGGCCCGCCGTTTCTTTTGCCGCTACTGCTTCCGTCAATGAAGTGATACGTTATTTTTGATATGATCGTTTCGCGGAAGGAGGGTGTGTAGCATCGGAATCTTCCAAATTACTCTCTGTGCAGCTAAATTGCCTGATGGGTTTCAAATTGTATCAGGGTGCCGTTGCGCAGAGGAAAGATTCGGTAATCTGTGAAGCAAAGAAAAAAGGGTGAGTTTTTCTGATGCTACAAACCTTTCTCAGTTGTTGTAGAGAGCAAGACGTTTCTATTAAATGCAAACTGCTGCTACAGTTGCACAACTCTTGTGGAAGAAATCAAGTATTGGCAGGCAGTGAGCTTTATTGCAATGCTATGATCCTACACTCGTCGAAAATCGCACGTTGTTGCCTGTTAGCAGCAACTCGATTTATCCAGTTGGTGTGGCCGGTCGTCCTGTGGCTGTTACGAATAAAATTTGAGCAGCAATTTCGAACAAAAACAACTAATTTGAACAATTTTATGAATAAAATTTTAATAATCTCACCCTGAGCGAACCCTTGCAACATGGCAATTCCATTAATGAGGGAAGTTCACGGACAACGTCGCAGGGCGGAAAATATGCAAAATTGCGAATGACCGCAAAGTACATTATCACTTCAGTTGTCAACAGCTTGTTGCAGACCCCTGAGGTTAGGGCCTGAGCATGAAAATGTGAAAACAATTGTCCTTTTCAGAGTTGCATTGTCTTTTTCATCGTCGACTTCAAGTATCTGTCTATTCACACACAAAGAAATTGTCACCTTGACGACCAAGAAAGAGTCATAAAACTGCACTTTTGCTGCAATAAGTAAGTCATAAACTTCATAACGCAAATGGCACAAGGCCTAGGGGCCTCGCGAAATGTTACCACCGACCAGAACTTTCCGTTACGATAACTTCACATTGGAAAATTAAACTGATGCCAGAATAAAAAGTACGGTGATTCGAAGGCAGAGTAATTGCAGAGAGTTCCTTGTTCGAAGCGAACGTTCTTAGAATAGAGCATATGTTACATGGCTTTTCAGGTTGTGTAAACCTGCAATGCACGTATGCTCGCCGGAAACTTGTGCGTCTCATTCGTCAAACGCAGTATGTTCATGTCACGAACATTCACTGCTGCTCAGACTGTCGGAAATAACATCTCAAAGTCAGCTCTGCACAGATTGGTTTACATGCATTACTTTCAGGAATGCAATTGTAATGAACTCCAATAAATTATTACCTATTGTGACCCTCAGCAATATTTGTAAAGCCACAACAGTGACCCACACCAAGCGAATCTATCGCAATTTATTGCGTAAGGAAACTAGTTTCGTGTATTACACATCTTCA
>JGI24158J21664_10010470_pt1 | contig 12368 bp, 10 predicted proteins | sample Ectturendosymbi3_FD_21664 | JGI IMG/M metagenome (IMG submission 21664) | reverse complement strand
GTCGTAGCGTTGAGTTTATTTTCCTCCGATAGCCTAACTTGGAGCGCTGATAGTTTACATTCAGTGCAATGACACATGAAATAAGGGGAGTGTGTGTGTGGAAGCTTATGCAATATTATGTCAACAAACTTCGCCAAAACGTCGGTTTGGAAACGTGAATATGACGTCAATTTGTGACGTAACAAACAGCGCACACCAAATACAAATGACCACCATATGACCTTGAACCAAAACCCCCAATGAAAATTTTCTGCGTACGCCACTGACCCAAACACCATGGCGCGGGGCCTGAGAGGCCCGGGGCGCAATGCAACTGCGTCGGTTGCATCGACCTAAGGCCGGCCCTGGCTATGGCTGATCAGCGCAAGCGCTGACCGCATTGGTTACATTACCAATTTCTGTAGCATGATACAACTGTTGCACAAGCTCAAAAACAGCTGTTTTTAAGTAGAACTCAGGCGTTTGATAACGTCTCAGCAGAGAAAAAGGAAAACCAAAGTTTTCTGGAATTCTATTCATAACAATGAAACGAATGTTTTCTTGCGTACTTATGTACATTCTCAATTCTTGTGTACGAAGTGAATCTATGGCAAGATTCAATCATGCAAACCGGGGCGTGCGCCAGCCAGTCCAGTCGCACACTTTCTATGCCCGAATGATCGTATTCGACAAGACATCAGCGCAGCCTCATTTTGCAGTTGCATAAATTGCTCTGAAGCAGTGATGAGTGTGTTTTAATCCCCTGTTTTAACGCGCAGCCTGATATATTTGTAGTTATAAACTGCTGTGTTTTAGCGTTGAGTTTATTTTCCTCCGATATCCTAACTTGGAGCACTGATGCCTTATATTCAGTGCATTGACACATATAATAAGGGGAGTGTGTGTGGAAGCTTATGCAATATTATGTCAACAAACTTCGCCAAAACGTCGGTTTGGAAACGTGAATATGACGTCAATTTGTGACGTCATAAATAGCTTACAGCAAATACAACTGACCACCATACGCAACTGAATGAAACCCCCCGTGAGAATTGTCTGCGTACGCCACTGAATACGTCACTGCTTAATACTAGAATTTACAAGGGGAGCATCCAGTGAAGCAGCCGCCCCGGGCATCACCAGATCTCTTCGCGCCACTGTGCGGGAGTCAGTATTTTTTAGGTTCAATCCGGAGCAGGAGGCGGAGTGAACATTTACGCCTATGCAGGTGCCAATCAAAAATCTTAAGGGTACTATTAAAATTTCTGAAATGATGTTTGTTGTCAAACAGAATGGAATTGAGACGTGTTTTCTTTTCTGACCAGCGTCGTCATAAAATTGTGACACTGGGTGGGAGTACCGAGCATTTCACCACTAATGATGATTTCAGAAGTCAGTGTCTATGCAAAAGACAGTCAGCGTGCAAGTGGCAATGCAGCTCGGAAATTTAGGTATCCAATATGCCGTAACCATGAAAATGTTGAACTAATGATGTGGGCAAAAGCACAAGACACATGACATAAAACAATGGTCAACAAAACAGACTATAAAGAAGTAAAAGTGTGCCGAAATGACAATACCTAATAGTCACTAGTCAGGATTTGACAGACATCTTTTAGAAGTAATGTACAGTTGCCTGGTACAGTAGTAGAATGTTTGCTGTACTTGCATTGATTGCGCAGATATCTAGTCCAGCCACCACTTGCATAGTCCAACGTCTGCTCACATTTTGAAGCTCTCCGGAACAAAGTTGGATGTTTTCCCTGATAGTTGCAGCTTTAAAGATAACCTATTATTGGTCTTTTGTTTTGCAACTCTATTGCGTACGTTAAATTTGAAAGGGATTGTAATTTATGCATAAAATGTTCATCATGTTAATTTTTTTGTAGGATTTGCTTGCACATTCATGTTAATGGCTTAGTTTGGCACAGTCATAGTTCAAAGTTTTGTCTGAGCTCGTGGTTAAAAGTTTGATTCAATATTTGTAAACAGGTGTTCAGCCCCTGACCTTGCAGATTTAAAATGAATCTTTTGTAAAAATTGAAAATTAACACTCAATTCAAATAATTGTCAGATATCTAGTTAATTATTTTTACTGAAGCTTAAACTAAACTAGTGTTACAACGGTTAACATTTTATAACTTAAATTACAATAGAACTTATATTTTCAGGATGTATATTTGATAAGCAGTGTCTATTTTGCTTCACATGAGGCAAAAACTGTTCTGAAGTTATTTTGTCATTACTGTAGCTGTAGGCAACACAATTATTTTTGCCTCATCATGAGACAAAATAGACAACACTAGACTATCTTTTTGATGTGAGTTACTTGGAAGTTTTCAGAGTGTTAACAGGAGTCTGAGTTGATGTTTGAAAATATTTCAGAGTCAGAGCAGGAGTCTTAAAGCCAGAAGCAGGAGCAGAGTTAAAGTCTGAAAATTTTGACTCCGCTCATCTCTGATCCTCGCACTGCGGTCTTTAATCGATGGTGTTTCACAGAAGTCTGTTTACCACAGACTGACAGCTGAGTTTACCCAAGTGTCTTAATGCTCGTGCATTATGATTTGGTGAATATCTGCCTAGTTGTAATGAGTTTATTAACTCTTCACCAATTAAAAAAGAAATTTAAGTGTTTTTATTAGCTGCTAGTGTTATATGTTTAAATGTTAAGAATTGAAAGTATATCTATATGACACCTGGTCAAAAGGTATAAACATTTATTTTGTATAATGTTGCCATCTAGATTCAGCATCAGATATTTAGTAGCTGAGCCCACACTAAGTGGATTGCTATGTTAAGAAATGGTTTAAGACAGAAGAGTTGACCAAACATTCCATGTAGTGGTTTTCACTTAATAATTGGACTACTTGAGGAGTCTGCTTAGCTATAATATATCATCCATAAGTAAAGCCACTCTGCTTTATTTAAATGCAAACTTTTACTTCAATAGTTCTTAGGCCAAAGTAACATACTTAAGTAGTTCTACTGTGTGCTTAGTAGTTCAGGTCTGGAAAAATGTACTTGTATGTCCTGTGTCTGTATCGAATAGGTATGGAGGATGGACTAATATGTCAGTGGCTTGAGTCAGACACAAGCTGTAATCGTTTTCTCATGAAAGTTTGCATATTTACATGCAAAAACTATGAATAAAGATAGTGGGTTTAATAATTTTAACACTTGTTTGGGCTTCAATTGAAAACGCTATTATGAAATTTACATAAATATGGCTAACTGTCAAAAACAACAGATTATTATCCAGCTCAGTTTAAAGTCGGGAAACATATGTTTGGAAAGTGTTAAGTAGAAAGCAGTTAACATGTTCTGTATGCAAGTTAATATGAATTAATGAGCATTACAGATATTTGAAAGCAATTTCTCCAGTTCTAAAAGTACTTTAGTTGTGATTGTATCATGTAGGAACAAGAGTGGGAATTAGAACCTTCCCTAAGGTCCCATTTCAGTAAATGGCAATCACAACACTGTTTTTTGTAATAAAAAGCAACAAAATACCTTTTTACAACCTTACTACGTTACATGACTGATTTCAAATTAATGATTACTTTTCAAAGTACAAGCAGTTCAAGTCTTCTACTTTTATTTTGAGTAATTTTGAATAGCAGAACTTATAGTTTTAGTGGAGTAGATTTTTCTGAGAGTACCAATACGTTTAATTACCTAACCTAGATGCCACTACTCTGATTGCCACTGATCCTAAGTACCAATAGTAACTGACTAACTGCATAGTGCATATGTTACCACAATATGATGTGGGCTACACTGAGTCTTCTCAGTGTACATCATTTTCTGCAATATAAAATAATGTGATAAAGNTTTTCATCATGCTTTGGTTCAGTTCATTGTTCGGTAAATTCAAATGGCTCGTGGGCAATATTATCAGNCGCTGTGGTCCATAAAGGTTTCTGAAAAAACTTGCAAAGCTGAAAGCAATGGCCTTCCTATGCCNCCCAAACCCCATGTGGTTTTGCAAATGAAAATTGCACCTACCAAACACCTGTGGGAAGAAAAANTGGCTCGTAACAATAGTACGCTTGCATATCTCTACTTTATTTTTTTGTCAGCGATTGGCAGATACNCAAATGTATTGCAAGCTGTTTAATTTTGGTGGTACAGTGCTTGTACAATGTTGCTAGCATATGTGATTCATGAATGTCTGTTGTCTTTCTGTTGACACAGCATCACAGTTATGCAAAAGCTTTTTTTAGATAATATGCAGCAAAGCTAGATTTGTGGTAATATCACATCTTTTCTGCTATCTTTACACATGTTTAGTGGATGTAATTTGTCTTGGGGAAACAAACAACGCTGCAAATACAGGATGTGGAGTTTAATTTTTGCAGTAGTGCTATCCAAAAAGGCACTTGCATTTCCAAGTTTGGTAAGTGTTAAATAAATTATACTTTAGATAGTGTTGCTTCACATGATAAAAATGGTTTATAGTGAATGTGTGTATTTGCTATCATGTGTAAGGTGTAGTCAAAGTAGGGACGAACAATGAATATTATGTTGGGTTTTACATTGAAATCTCCAAAAAATAAAGGCTGTGGCTACAGAACCATCAATGGATCTTTAAATTTGAAACCTTATTAGACCATCTTCTGTAACATGACAGTAATAACACACAAGGAGACTGCAGCAGGCTTTGTAGAAACATAGTAAACACAAAAGGTAAACCTAATCCTACGCTTAACCTTAACCTAACACTAAGCTAATACTAACCTAACACTAACCTAACCCTAAGATGACACTAAGCTAACACTAATCTAATGCTAACACTAACCTAACGCTAAACCTAACCCCTATAGCACAAGTTTGTAAACTTTTGTAAAAAGCAAAGAAAAACTGGTCTAACGAATTGAAACATGCAAGCAGTCACTATTATGAAAACGTAAGGCGCCAAGTTGAGAGGTGAACCCTGAATCATCAACATGGTAGAGTTGGAACCTATCCCGTAGGCTGCCAATTCAATGCCAGTTGAATGACAAACTGACCACTTTATTCGAACCGCGTCATGCAAGGCGGGATGGTCGAATAAGTTTTGAAACAGGAAGATCCACGAGTGGTTCCGTAGCCACTTCCAAAAATAAACCAGTCAATTAGGACAGCATCAATTGAATTTTGTCATGAACTATTTTAATGGGAATTCAATTCATGGTGCATAAGTCTTTTTTGTTATTCTGACAAATAAATTTTTCTTGACAATGTATCTCTTTAAGTCTTCTACAGAATTTGTTATGCTGTTTGACCACTTGGTGCTTGTGCATTCTCAAATGTGTTAAACCAGCCTTATATGTATGTCTACAGAATGAAGACAAACAAGATCAGTATGGAGTGTGCCCTAACGGGTGAGTTTTCCAGGTTTCATATGGCTTGTAATTGAAATTTAACTGGTTTCTCCTTGAAATGTTGATAACAACTTCTCCCTATGAGGATTCAAAAGTGTTTAAAATGTAGAGTTTGCTTGCTGGACTGTGTTATGAATTTAGATTACTTTAATTGTTCATAAGTTGTGTTAAAATGTTGTAAAGGATATGTTTTTGGTGAAAAGTTGTTCCAAAATTTTTTACCAATCTGTTTGTGCTCATGTACTGATGGTGAAAAAAGACTACAAAATTAATTGCAAAGTTGTAGTTACAAAATGTAACCATAATGATTTGCAAAAACAGTTGTTTATGTTTTCAGCATTTTTGTTTGAAATTGTCATTGAAAAAGTATGTTTAAACAAGCATTTGTCCTCAAAAGTAAAAATGTGCATCTAGCATTTTATGAAATGTAGCTATTTCAAATCAAATTGATTTTCAAAAAGAGAATATGTCAATGCAGTTCGTGAACAACTTTTCAATCAGCATTTGCATTGGTCAGGGTGAAAAATGAACATGTTTTTAAGAAAATACTTCACTATTGTAAAATCAGCCATATTTAAACTGGACACCTGACTGTGCATCGCAGATTGCTGCTGATTTTTTGTGTCCTGGAAATGATGTGTTTTTAAAGCACCTAAGGAATGCTCAGTTAAAACAAGTTGATTTTTTTACGATTTTCCACAAACTTGAGGAGATAGCAAGACAATTTATTTTTTCCTCAAAATGAAATTGAGTTGGAAAAGAAGGAAAAGATTTATGCATTTGCTCAAAGGAATCATTAACATGATTAAAAGCAGAAAGGTCTGTTGTTTTCCAACATTTTTACGTTTAACGTAATATCTGCTTTGTTATTGAAAATATTTTACCTTTAATTGCTGTTGTCACCAATGCAGGTTTTACCGTGATGATGTGGGACTTGCTTGCTGCCCATGCAGCCAGTGCCCTTGGCATGGACCTGTCAGTCAGCATGTTAGTAGAGAATGTTATGGATTCTATATGAAAGGCTTAGTGACAGATGCCAACTTACTCTGTCTAAGCTACAACAGGTGTGTTTAATTAACAGGTTTTGTCATTTGGCTGCATTTATCTCAGCAATGCTTAGATGTATTTAAGTGTATGTAGTGGAAAACGCATTGTTTCAAGCTGTTCCAGCATAAAATTGCGAATTGTTTTTCAAGTAATGCACACCACACCTACATACTACTGTACTTGGTTCTCCATTTAAATCTTGAAATACACTATTTCTTGTGATGTATGTCAATGCTAGTCTATTGTTCTGAATTCTTATATACTTAGTGGACAGACAATCCTGAGGGTGATGCTTATTTTTGCCTCAATGTGTGTAAGTCTTCATTCCTAAATGAACGTTTTCTTGTTAATGTTTTCAATCTTTATCATTTATAATCAATCGTCAACTGACTTGCTCGCACCATAAATTCAAGCAATATATTAAAACCCAAAGCCATACACATTGTTTCTTTCATGATCGACACATCTAACCCTTGCATTTTGAAGAGCAATACCATGAACAGTGCAGGATTTTCCGTTTTTCATCTAACTTTAATGCTTTTTATGTACTGTGAAAAGTTAACAACTTCCAGATTCTTAGAATAATTGTGAAGCGCTTTGTATTCACTTTGTATCCGTTGTTTTCGTGTGGCAAACCCCGACGCGTGCAGAATTTCCAAAATTTGACTTGTTTCTCTGTGAGCGTAATGGATAATTCCATCACGTTGTAATATATATTAATTCTACTGTTGTTTTGTACTTCAAAGGTATTTTGTAGAGTGTTTTCGATGGTGCGCTTTGCGATTGATCTGAAATTGCCGAGCCACATTTTCAACCAACTCTGCTATTCAAAAATTTTGCATTCACGCTTTTGTTAAAACAAGCTTGTGCTGTTAACGCCCAACGTTTTGTTTCAGAAGTAAATGCCTGAGTTATTCTGAGTTGCTTGCAAAGCCCACTGGAACTTACCACACAAACTCTCCAACCGCAACACAGTCTCCGATCTCATCAAAGCCTACAATCACCAGCTCGAACGAAGTCATTTCGACTCCAGCGCTGAGAGTATCAACGGGCAGTGAAAATCCGAAAAACATTGTTCCAACGACTCCGATATATTCTGTCGAGGGGGAAAAGCCACCAGTCCAGGGCCAAATCTTATTTGCAGGTAATAGACTGCTCTTGGCCGCAAGATTTTCCTACCGAGCTTATTGCAACGAAGGCAGAGTTTAGTTGCAGCGACTTTGGGCTTTTGTGCTCAGCTTAACTAGTTATTCAGGGTTGCTACGGAGTCTTGAAAAGATCGAGAAAAAAGTTTTGGTCATTTTCCAGTCTGGAAAAGCCTAGAAAACATTTTTTTGGTCTAATAGTATGTAAAAAGAAAATTGATTTTTTGACATGCCGTTCATAATATTTTGTTCAAGATTGATACAACTTTACTTTCAACGTGTTTACAATTATAGTACCTGTATTTGACCTGGGTATGTCATTCAGAAAAGTTCAAGTCTGGAAAAAGGCGGGAAAAAGTCTGTAATTTTATATTAAAAATTGCGTAGAAACCCTGTTATTGCTTTCATGATTTGTTTGGTTTGGAGTTGCGTTGTTTAGATCAAAGCTTCGCAGCCAGCGGGCCGTGAAATTCTTCCTGGGGTTAAATGTTAGTTTTCCGATATTTAGCTGAAACATTCATTGAAAATTAGCCGATTGACTTTTTACAGCAAAAACAAAAAATTGTCAGCAAAAGTGGGTAGCAAGTGGAAAAAAGGTTGGGATGCACTGGCGCAGATCACGCAAAGATTTGCTGTCTAGAGTTAGACCGTGCCACGTTCCCATTGCACGCCCGCCATATGCGTTTGCAGTGCCTTGTACCTGACCGTGAGCGTGGTCGGCAAGGAATTTCGATCCGTTGCGTCATCAATTTAAAGATACTGTAGAGGCTTGAGCAGCAGTCGAGCGTTCAACCAAGGCCGCTCCTCAGGCATGTGCTGTCCATGCAACCGACACCTCTGTATCGACGCTTTGTTTCGCGAGCGACGCGAACTTCCCGCTGTTTGTCAGGAAGTTTTGTTTTTCGCTGTCGTGTCGCGCCCTTGCCAAGCGGCTGTACCGCCTATAACTCGTCGCTTCAGCAACAACCGCATTGCTTATGTTTTGGAGCAAACACGTCCGTGCAGTGTGTAACGCTAAATGCGTCGTCTTTTGGTGTTTTTCAGTCCTGGCGCTACTTGCGTTGGTTCTTGCTGTTCTTGCCATATTCACCGTCTTCCTCGCTTGGAGGCAGAGATGGTGTAGTGCGGCCAAAAAACTGACGGACAGGTGCAAGCCGGGTCTCGAACCCCCTGAGGATATTCCTATGGAGGAATTTAACGGGCCGCAACTGGACCGTCGGTCGGAAGGCATCCAACAGCAACCGGTAGACGGCCAAGCGGCTTCTCGAAACAACAACCCACCCGAGGATGTGGCTGCTTTAAACCCGGCAAGAAAAATTAGGCCGAACGGGCGGCAAGGGGACGTGGCAAGGAGCTGTCCCCTCCAGAAAGGTACCGCGTCGCGCGCCTCATTCCGCGATTTCACTGCAGTGTTGGTGATTAGACAGCTGACGTAAATTTTTCCAATTGTTTCCAAAGGCGCGAACCAGGTCACACCATTCCTGTGCGACTGACTGCTCTGCGAAAACATTTCACACAAAAATAACTTTTCTTCGAGCAAAGATACCGAAAATAGTTTCACCTGGAGGCCTTGCGCGCTGGTGTAACAAAAAGCAACGCGAAAGCCAATGATCACTTTCATTACAACCGTTGTTGTTATTGTTGGTTTTTCCTTAAAGTTTGAACGTTTTGGCGTTCTGGTTTGATGAGTTATGTTCGAATTGCGGTTGCAGATCTCTGTTGTTTTTGCAAAACACGACGAAAGCTGGGCAGGGAGGGAATGTTGGTTCGTGATTCTTTGCGTCACAGGCATCTCGTTGCGGTAAAATTAGTCGAGCGGAACCATGTTTTTCGTAAAAAAAGCGCTGCACGTCGACGACGGTCGCGAAACCGTTGGCTTGAAATTTTAAGCGTTTTTGCTTTAATCCCTTTATCCGAGCCTAATGCCAGCAGTCTTTTGACATGTCTGCGTGCATGTCGCATTTACTGTGCCTGCTTTCGAGACAGTATTGCCGCGTATGGAGATAATGTTTCGCTTAATTTTAAGCGGGCATGCCAAGAGGTTATTTGGATCGATTCTGTTAAAGTTTTGCTCAAACAATCAACACTGTCCTCACATTCCATTCTGACGTGTGAATATGATTTCGTCGTGCGTGATGGAAGTTTTAAAAGCCAAGTGTTAGTCTAAACTTAATATTGTTACACGATGCCTTTTCAGTAAGGCGAACTGAATACCTATGAAAGAGGTGTCCACGCTGTACTGGAATCAGACCTTTCAGCTTCTGGTATTACTTGTTCAAAACACAGATAGATGGAAAAAACATGCTGATTTTTGTTGCATGCAGGTATTGACTGCGATGAAGATTCCAAGTCGGTCGAACAAGTCTTTTCAGGTACAATTTTTTTGACCATTACTGTGTTCACGGCAAGCTATACCATGTGCACACAACAATCGAGGGTTTTGTTTGCTTGCAGGTAAAGCTGAACAAGTCCGTGACAAGGCCACGCCGTTCCGCAGTGAACCCGATGGGGGTGCGGGCGCCCATCAGCCCCAGCCCAGTTCCTCTGGGTCCATCCCAAGTGCTGCCAACATCTGTCCGCACATGGAAAATATTACATGTTCTAACGTTTATATCGCACAACATATTTCAATCCCTCTGTCACAGCCACTACAGGTGCCTTCGTCAGTTTATTACCCCCAGAATTATCAACCAGGGCCGAGCGCCCCTTCTTATGTCCCCGAAATTCCAAGTCACCCCCCCGCTGAACTGTTCTCGGAGAGCAACTGGAAGGATTCGGTCCCGATTGCCCGCAGCGAAACGCCGTCACGAGGTATGTTTGGGTTGCGGTAACATTGTGTGAAGCCAGCTGTTAAATGACCCCTTGTCTGGAAAACCAGTTACGATGTTTCATTGAACTCGCTAAAGTAATGAGTCGAAGATCTTTTAAACTTCAGCCTACGGCTGAAAAAATTTGGATTGAACTGGATTGTTTGGGTCACGTGACGTGTGGTTCATTGTTCTGGTGCAGAGGTCTCCAAACGTTTTTGTCCGGTGACCACATAAGCTATTACACAACACTTGGAGGGCAGGACATCTTACGTGATGTGATTGTTTCGGGATGTGTTATATTCTAACAAATCAACAAATTTTTCGTAATTATATTATTTTTTCATTATTAGCAAAATGTCTTCGCGGGCCGGATGAACGGATGAAACCGATCCGGCCCCGCGGGCCGTAGTTTGGAGACCCTGTTCTAGTGGATATGCCCAACATGTCTAACAACGTAACGCCGTTTTGTGTCAGTGTGTTCCTCATCTTTAGGGGTGTGCATTTGTTCAGTCGGGCGTGAAAAATGTAAGTTCACATTTTATGTTTGTTTTTGACTATTTTTTTCACTCTCTTTTTGCTTTTGACCAATTTCTCTTGTCACGTCGAGCGCTTTTTTGCTTTTATCATTTAAAAAAAAATTTCTCAAAATGAAAAGGCCTCAGGATGGACTTGTGCGCCGGCAAGAGACGTTAAGAATTAATGGCTGAACGCATAAGCCGTTAACTGTCGGGCGTAGAACGCGCAACTGCAGACTTCCACCATAATAAGTGTCATTCCAGCCCGAACGATTGTCGAACACTGTCAAAGCGACGCGTCACGTCTGTACCTGAGCACAACGCGCGACGTTGCGGGGTGGCGTTGTCTGCGTGGAGCGCTTCGTTGTTGATCTGAATTCGCCGCGGAGCCCGAACTTTGCTTCGGTCTCGGCGCCCGGCTATTCGAGCCTCCGGACATATTCGCAACAGCTGCGACGTCCTTCCGCATTTGGTGCGGCAACTCTTCACGCTCCGCCGAAGAGAAACGATATGCTCGAGCACAAACGTTCCGCATTTAAACTTCATGCCAAACTTTTCTCCACTATAAAATCAAGGAAAGGTTACGAACTTTTCGTTACGTTGATCGTAACCTGAAATGGATGTTCGCTTTGAGTAAAAACTCATTAAAGCACCTTTCGTCACGTTTCTGCGAGGTAGAAATACAGTTTGGCCATAAAATGCTCGAATCCCGTTCAAAACTTGAGGCTTGTTGAAAACTAGTTCATGCTTTCCAGATTTTTACTAACTGCCGCGCGTAACGAATGCTGACTTGTAAAGTTTCAGCCGTGTCTGCCTTTCTAGTCCAACGCGCCAACAACACGGTCGCCCATGGACGCTAACTGGTGTCGTTGTCGTTAACTGGTGTTGTGCTGTTGTCGTTAACTGGTGCTGTGTTGTTGTCGTTGATCGTTTGTGAGATCGCATTCCCGCTCGCTTCGTGCGTGACGCAGCACCTTGACCGATAAGCGACGTTATTTTCTTGTCCAGACTCCTTGCCTCGCCGGCCATCCCGGCCAATGTACAACGACCACCCATCGCACGTCAACAGCCAGCCTCCGCATGGTCATGGTCGACCGAACGCTCGCGGTCCATCGACGCGGAACGGCGGGGGGCTGCAAAGCGCGAGGCCCTCCCACGACCCGTTGGGGAGGATCTCTCAGTGCACGGACCGGACATTCTCATCCGAATCCAATTCGCTGTTGTACCCCCCCGAAGAGTTCTCGTCCAGCGACGAGGGGGACGACTTGTATTCCACCCCGTGCAACAAACGTTAACGCGCGATCGACGTAAGGAGATATCGCGCCATCTGCGATTCGGCTGCGGGTCACGGTTCACTGAGCGGCGAGTTCAGAAGGTCTCGTGCCTTCCTGCCGACGTCATTCGACGAAGATCTTCTGTCAGGTGGCAGTCGCGGTCAAGTGTCAGAGGTCAAGCGCTGGGGCGATAGTCTTCCACCCCGTCGAAGCGGTCCACCCCCCCCCGCGTGAG
>JGI24158J21664_10010469_pt1 | contig 12368 bp, 8 predicted proteins | sample Ectturendosymbi3_FD_21664 | JGI IMG/M metagenome (IMG submission 21664) | reverse complement strand
AATAATATTAAGTGATATATGTATAAATATTTGAAAATAAACAACCTGTAAATATATTTATACCGCCTATTGCTAGCCTTAAATGTACCCCTTCGGATAGGTAAATGTACCCCTGGGGGTACATGTACCCCAGGTTGGGAACTCCTGATCTACACCATATGGAACAGTAGAAAGATATTTTTTCAACGTGAGCATCTGTAGATTGAATTTTATTGAATTTTAAACTTGCCGACAACCTCCGCTTCAACTGCTTTACGTTGGGCCTGGTCGTTACTTTAAGCTTACGTGAACAAAAACTTTATTTAAAAGCATTTTTTCTTTTTCTGTGACGCCACGACCAGCGCTTCATGCGCACGCCGATCGCGCGATACACATATAATTACCGCTTATCGTAATCACGGCGGAACGCCAATCAGCAACATTTGGGCAAACCTTATGTGGTTAATCAAAGCAGTTGTGCTACACGATGCACAAAAGAAGTAATTCGCCTACTTCTCCAGAGCAAAATTCGCCTATTTCTCCATACATTCTTTGTCAAACAACTTAGAAACGATTCGAGCCCTAATATATCGGTCATGTTCCTGAGGAAACTCGTTAATTCTGCGGTTTTGCCTTGAGCGTTTATTAGTGCGCACTGCGCTGTTTGCACTGCTGCATGCGTAGCGGAAAACTGGCGATGGTGCTTTTGTTGCAACATATAACGTAGCAGAGAATGATTAACTTCAAAATGTCACATCTCACAATGTCTATAAACGAGTGATTGTTACTGGAAAAGGCTGCATATGGTGTAGACTGTAGACCTTCAAGATTTGTGAATGCTGCTAAACGTCTTGCTCATGCCCCAATAACGGTTCTGCGCGATCAAATGCTAATTACGAGGAGACAATTGTGTGCACTGGTGGAACTTGTGTTAATAGCTTCGCAACGTTTGAAATTTTCGGACAAATGCACTTGTATCTAAAACATTGAACTACTCCATTCACTGTCACGTTGCGTGAACAAAAGGCGTTAAAAGATTAGTATTGAAATATATTTTCAGCAGCTGAGCGAAGTGGCAGCAATTTTTCTACACAGTTACACGAGACATGAATCAAGTGCAGTTACGCCACTGTTAGTAAAAGCCGAAGTAACTGTTTATAAGTTTCGAAAGTTTTAACCACAGCGATAGACGTTCGTGTTGAGCTGTTTTAGAAAAGTGAAATGTAGAAAAGCATAGTGGATGCTGTGATTTGTGTGCAGTTTGATCATCTGTGCGACTGCATTCCAGGCTACTGTAGTACGTGGTATGTGTTTTCAATCGGTTGTTTTTTTATGTATATCATTGCTTTTGACTTGAAACAGACTAAGCCAGTGGTTCTCAACCACTGTTATGAGAACCGCATGCGGCTCCCAAGCACCCTTTCTGAGGCCCCCAGCAGTCTTTCAATAATACCTCTAATACTTTGTGTAACAGACTTCGTTCTGCTATAACACAAAACGTGTCAATTGACTTATGTTAAAATTTTTTAGTGCGGCCCTTTAAAAAAGTCGTAACTCTGAATTTGACCCCTACCAGCGAAAAGGTTGAGAACCACTGGATTATGCAGGTGAAAGGTAGGGCGGGACTGGGTATACTTTGCAAATGAGCTTACTTTTCAGTGTGATGAAAACCCTGAAGGTTCACAAAAACGAAAAACGGTGTTCACCTGCAGTTTCCAGGATCGGTAAAAGCAATCGGTGACTCCAGAGTGGGGAAATGGTTTGAAATCCGGTTGTAAACGGAGTAATCTAATCGCCGCTGTCGAATCCGCGAACATTAAGGAAATTCTGGCGCAGGGGTTCTTATACTGGGGCCCAAAGACCCCAAGGAGCTGTGAATGAATTTTAAGGCGTCCGTGAAGTAATTTTAAAATTTTATTACTCGCTTAATTGGATGAAACATAAATTTTGTTTCGTTAGGCGTTTCATTTATTGCCCACTTCGAATTTATGTTTTGTCGGAAATAGTTTCTCAGACTAGGCCACTAGGGGGCCTGCGCAAACGAGAAAATCACGTAGGGGCCTGCCTGATTTTCTGTTGTGAACAGTGGCACTTTGCTGCGCGCATCTTCGTTATATTTTACTTCCCGATGGGAATTCGCTTTTAAGATGAGTTAATTTCCTAAAGGTATTAAGCTTGAGCTGGAACTTTCACAGATTGGCGTTTTCGTGAAATACCTTCTTGTCAAGCCGATTGTAATTTTCCGTCTTGGTGAAGTCGGAACGAATTTTAAGCAGTTGACAAAGCTGTAACGGACTAGAGATGTGCTCGTTTAAATTTTAATCTCTTAACTTCTAGGAATATTGCATGAGTTGCACATTGTCTTAAGACTGTACTTCGGTAAACCATGTATTGAGTTGCTACAAATTCTTATTGTGAACAGTACAACCGCAAATATCGACAACATTTTACTTCATTCGACGTTTCGATATAGTCTTAAGCCATCTTCAAGAAAAAACGATAATGTCTTAAGATTTCTTCAACCAAACGAATGGTTGTTATGATAAATTATTTATTTTCTAGCATACACTTGAACACTTCTGCACAGTATTTATGGAATTCTGTTAAGTACCTTTGGTTTAGAGTTGTACACTAAACCTTACAGGAGTGTTCCATAAAAATCAAGCCACTGCTAATAAAAATCGGAATATTAATTTTGCTCAGAAGAGCATCATCATTTCCACAAAACGTAAAATCTGCAAAAAAATGAGCAAAACTGATAAGTCATTCAAAACTAGCACGCAAAACTTTCCAACGTAGACCTTACTACACCTTGCACACTGCCAAACTATCGCCAGCATTGAAGTGCAACACGGTAACAGCGCCAAAAATCGAAAAACAAGTACCAGCCCTGCAGCAAATAGATAAGATAATGCCAAGTCAAACCGTACAGCTAGAAAGTAATTACCAAGAAGAACGGAAGTGGGCAAAACGCAACTACTTGGTATAGGGTAAAATAATCTTTTAATTGTTAATTTCAGTGTTAGTTTTATGAAGCCATTTATCTTCACATTCATCGAGAGATGTAGCTTTGGGTTTTCCCACAAACGTAACTTTAAAACATTGCGAAATAAATACAGTAGTTTAACCGCCAAATCATGGTTATCATCGTCAGGTATATAAAAGTATTTTAACGCGGGGCTGCTTTGGTATGAAGGTTTTAAATTGTGGGTCCTGATCACGAAGGTTAAGCGCGGTGCCTGAAACTGTGCAGTAGGTCGAGCGTCTGAAAGTCTTGTTGAAGAGTTGTGTGCATAACATTTCAGAGGTTTGGAGCTTCCACTTGGCAGAGATTTGGTCTCCGTGCTCGATAAAATCTAATCTAAATCAAGAAAACAGTGCTGTTTCACGGCAACTAACTGTACGTTATGTGTTAGTTTCACTAACGATCAAGTTTTTCAAGTTTTAGTTTGCACTTTTCTTTATGACAATTGGACGTCTGCGCTGCATGTCTGTATATTTGTAGTAAGTGAAGCTTTCTAGGAGCCTGATTATTAGCTTCGTTGCTTTACCCAGCACCGTTTTTACATGAACTGCTGTGCTGTTTGCTCAGCCAGGTGTTTGGCAGACGCAACAAAACATCTGACGTGAGGCCAAACGGTTTTCAAAACGCTTGTATCATTAACTCGTTGTTTCTGCTTCACGACACGAGCCTTATTTCTTATCAACGCTGCAGTTTACCTCTGACGGGCAAACTTCATCACCTTGATGCCTTCATGCTAACTTTCTTTATATAGCAATGATCGTGGATGGATAGGAAACTTGTTCCGTTTTGAATAACTTAGACGAAAACTTTAAGGTAATACAAAACCAAAAGCTTATTATTTGTATCTGTGAAATAATTCACAATTTAATTCTTCTTACTGTATACATGACTTGTTTATCAAAAAACACTTTTAGATTATACATGCTTGGTTGTTTCGAAAACTAGGAAGTGTTTTCCAGTAGTCCTACTTTCTAAAGACGATGTGTTTGGGTTAAAATGACTCCTACCCCATGAAGTTTTTCCTTACTTCTTTATCAGATGTGGCAAATTATTATCTGACAGTGGTTCTGTGCTTTCTTATCGGAATATCAGATCACAACTATTGTTATAAGAGCAATAATTTACTGGTAGTCATTTTTGCCAAGTCGCTTGCTGTAAAAAGGTTACGTTTAGTGTGTGAAAATGGCTCGCGTGCTTGATGACTTTTGCTGTTTCCGTGGCACAGCAGCTGCCAGTCGTCTACAAAGAAAGTATACATTACTTTCTCTGTTATATAAATCGGGGCTCGTAACATGGTAGAACTGCCTGACACTTATTTATGCTGCTTCATTTTTAAAAATTCTTACATTTTATTTGAATGAATGCACTGCGCAGAGTTCGACATCTGATTTTACAGTGCTCCATGATGAACGATTGTGGCTTTCCAAGCGTTTGTATTCAGATTTAGGATTATGTTTTCAAAAGTTATTTTTGAAGAAGGTTCATTAGAGAAGTGGCACGAACCTACAAGAATAAAAAAAACTGGATCCCAATTGGTTAACACAACGCATATAAAACGGAATTATATTTTTTTTGCAGTGAAACCAACTTTCGTGTTTGAACGTATTGCAGAAGTCTTATTTGAACTTTGAAACTTTGAAAGCAGTTTTTCAGCAGTGTTTTAATCACGGTTGTGGAAAGCTTATCGTAAATGTGTAAAACAAAATAACTTGGTCTTATTTTTAACGTAAGATTTCGATTAACATTTTGCTTCTTTTTCTGCAAATATACATCGCTCATAGTTATAAACGAGTGTGTCGTAAATAACACCTTTCATATTTCGTGTTTTTCTGTGATTTTCTTATCCAAGGCTAAACGATGATGATAAATATTCGCACCTTTCCTCTTTGATAATTATTTTCGATATAACGTTTTTACCATAAACTCAGTACGACAATTTATTATCGTTGGGGGTAAAATGTAGGTAACATTTTTTTACTGTAACAAATTTCACAAGTAGCCCCAAAATACCAGTCATCTGGAAAGATTAAGCACAAAATAGCATTAATGACTAGCCCGACAAAGTGGGATAACCACAACCTTGGCAACACTGAAAATAGGTCACAATCAAGTGCTCATGTTTTTCTTTTTCTACTCGAGTTCAAAGCACTTTTATGCATGCTGTAGGCACCAAAATTCATTTTACCCCATATTACTAAGGAAGCGAACTTTCTAATAACTTGGCGAGACTTAAGGATTTAATCCTTTATATGTAATGTTTCTCGTGACTAATTTTACCAAGGAGCTGGGTCGGCTTTGTTGACTGGAAGTGCGTCAATCACGCAAAGTTATATTCTGTACTGTACCTTAACTTGATTTCGCATTCGGTCCTTCAGAACGACCTTGGCTGTCGCTGAAAGATAAGCAAATCTACGATTCGTACCTGGCGTGAACGCTTTTCTTCGTTCAGTCAGAACAAGTCCAAAATGTCGACCGTGAACAGGTGTGCCGTTGCGACTCACTCAACATCATGAACTTGGTATCATCTGATTCGCAGGCAGGATGCCTCTTGGTTTTTTCAGAAATGTGAATTGCCGATGTTTATGCTGAGAACAGTATGCCGTGCAAGTCGCAACTCTGTGAGACCGTTTGTTAAGTTGTACAGCGGGAAACCTGAGAATACTACCAAGCGAAAGCCGCCTTTTCCGTTTGTTTTTATAAAAGATAACATCTTTCTTTTTTACATAATGGTACAAAAATTATCATTTTTTTGCATCGATATCCAGTTTATTTGTATGCGAAGCTCCGCATAAATTTTCTAAACTCACCGCTGTTCCGGTTAAGAACTTACTTTCGGTAAAAGTTATTTTCGAAGTGATGGAGAGAGACTACGTGAAATAACAGTAATGGTTTGCCAAATTAAAATCGCAATAGCCTGCAGGGTTGACACATTTTTTCTTTGACGCATGTGCCACAAAACAAAAGTCTCACCAATGTGAACAATAGTTGAATTGCGTTTTGCGCAAGCTCGTGAACTGTTCAGGAAAGCACGGCCCCGCGTTCACTGCGATATTTGCATAAAATGCAGAAAAGTTGAGAGCCGCTTTCAACGTTGTAGCGATTCGAACGTCGAAAAAGATTCTTTGCTTACTTTTCTTGTATGCAGGGAGTTTTCTATATCTTTGAATTTTCTGTTGTGTTTACTTGAGAAAGCTACGAACTTGCAAGCATAAGCTGCTTAACTTTTTCTGTTGGTAATGCATGTGAAAGGGCTTAGCACAAAGAAACTGCAGGTGAAGTGAGAATGAAATGAAGAAATCACGCGTGCTCAGCGGCCTTCGTGGAATCGCTCGAGGTAACCGCTGCCGAAAGTTGCATCTGATTGCTTTATGGTTTCTCAGCTGTGGTTGGTGTGTGATTATGCAGGCGAAGCTGCTGCGTGGCAAGTAACTTGCAGACCTGTTGCGTCACTATACTGTAGTTTGTTACAAGGAAGTTGAAGATGTGCATTTACAGCTTTCGCAGCAAGAGAACAATTAATAACAGTGAGACATTTTTGTTACTGTTTTACGCTTCAAAGGGCAAAGTGAAGTGGCTTCTGTCACAAATTGTCACGACTCAATATACAGCAATTTGAGACCTTGGAAATCGAAAGCCCTCAAACAACTTCATCAACAGTCAGCTACACTATTTATTAAGGCTGACACAGGTAGCATGACCGTCATTGTGAAGAAACAAGATTACGATGATAAAACTGTTTAAAATGCAACAAAATTATAAAAACATGTGCAGATGTTAAAAAAGATCCGACTTGTAGGTTTATTTCCAGACTTCGATAGCAATAAAATTACACAAAACAGCCAACATAAGATTTACAAACCTGATGTTCCACTACGTCCATTTGTTTCATTATCGGATCCCCCATCTACTCTGTCTAAAACGGGTGTCAGTCTCTTGGGGCATCACTGGTTGGTAACGCAGAATGTATGCGCATAAATCCCAACTGATTTTGGCAGCTCGATTAGGGACGTGCGAGTGGAAGATAAAGAGATTTTGGTATCGTTTGAGGTCGTGTCATTGTTCAATAACGTTTCTACCAATAAGCTGTAAATATCCAAGCAAAGACAGACTGAAACGTTTGACGTTCGTGAACGTTCCAACTGGTCTGTGCAAGATGTATGTGAAGGGGATATTTGCATGCAAGCATTATATTTCTCATCCAAAGTAAAATTTTTAAACTGATATTTGGGACGCCAAAGGGTTTACCCATCGGTGTCTCCTATTCTAGCGAACATAGTTACGAAAAGTATTGAAAAAAAGCAATAATTGAGTTCCACCACCCTTCATCCCGTAACTGCACCTTTGGCTTGCACGAATCCATTTATAGAAAACAGGCGCACACTGAAAAATATCTTAACTTTTATTCCGACGACCCTCTGCAACATTTCAATCATTTTTATACCCGCTTTTGGTCTGGGGAGGGAAAGCGGGAGCAGCAGCCCTAGGAAGACTCGAAATACCTCACGGTTTACAACAATCTCAGATAGCTCTGCTGGCTCCACACCAAGAAAGGACCAAGCCAGGTCGAAGATGTAGTCACTCCATGTCTTCCCTGTTCCTTGGATGACCTCTACGGCGCTTCCCCTTGGGTGTAGCCAGCAGAACGTGCCTTGCCAAGCATTCCTGGGACCTTCTAGATACATGGCCGAACCTACGTAGCTGAGAACTCTCGATTCGGAGTAGAAGTAGTTCGACATTCAGGGTTTTACGAATTTCACAGCTGCGCACTTTGCCGCGAAGTGTTATACCTTGAACTCTTGGTAAGAATGCCATCTCTGCCGCTTGCACTTGAGTCGTTACCCAAGATCCATGACCATAGGTGAGGATCGGAGCAAAGACTGACAACTTTGTGGTTTTTGCAAGCTCCCATCTGTGATCACAGAGCGATAAAGCTCACGCAGAACTGCGTTCGCCTTATCAATCTATGTATCAATCTGCTTGTTCCGTGTTCAGTCACTCGTGAATATACCTCCCCAACAGGGCCGGCCTTAAGCCGATGCAACCGATGCTGCTGCATTGAGCTCCGCGCCATGGGTTTTTGGGTAGGTTGTTCACTTTTTCCAGATACTCCTTGCACTCCGAGTTTTGTTGAAATGGCTTCTACATTTCACTGTTAGCAAACAACTATCTCGTATGAACGAACGATGAATTTTCACAAATTATCGACCGTTATCAAAAGTGTTCAGCGCTATATCTGCGCTCCACCATGTCCCACTCTTTGTGGATGGAGCTTATTTGTTACTAGTGCCAGTTAAGACTGCAGTAGACCCACAACTATTGCAAACAAGATGTGCAGTGATTCAACTCGCATTGAACAGGTCAAGACGAGTGTTTATCGTATTAACTTTGATGGTAATACTGCCAACGTAGTATTGTTCATTCTCAAAAGATCCTTCTGTTTTGAAAATTTTTTAGTTGGTTGCAGGTCATCTGCATTTTGACAAAGGCTGGAAGTTTTGCTTCACGGCAGTTTTTAACATAAATTACATATTTTAATATTTTGTCAAAAACTCTATGACACTGAAACAAAGGACAAAAGATGAGAGGTTGACCACGTGGAAGCCAAAAATCTCTTGCAAACTAGCGCAAAATTTTGAGCAGTGTTCGCGCTTAAAATTGCCTCTTTGTCCATAAAACTGTTATGCGTTATTGTCGGTCGTGTAAGTACTTTTATCATTTACTGCGCCACCAAACTTTCATTGTGTTTTGGCTATTTGCGAACGTAAATAGGCAGAAAAGCCATTTCTTCAAAGTCCAGGTTCACAAACGTAAAGGACACTTAAAACTGCCCTGCAGCTTAACTAGGCAAGGCAAAACTGTGAATGAATGTCATCCAGCACACTCGTCCCTGTTTATCATTTTTTTGGGCGGCTATACGCTTCTGTTTTCATCAATCAACCATGCACATTATATATTGCGTTTGATTGGTGTTTCTTTCTGCATCCGTAAGACCGTAACGTGGTAGTTATAAAAGCTTTGTACATCACATTTCTGATTCATAAAAAAAACGGTTTGCATTCCAAGTCAATGCTTTAAGAATAACTATAAAATTGAGCTTTTGGGAAACCTCGGGCGGATTCATGGGTTGATCTCTGGTGAGGTCTGTTTTTTCGTGTATTGCACCATAAAACGGATAGCTGATCGTGCGCCCAGACATTCCCTTTATACAAGAACGTGTCTGCGGTTGTTGATTACCGAAAGCGAGAAAGGTATAATCAGTTCATGTTAGCAGTTTTCTCCAAGACGGTGCCGTTCAACAAGGGTGAAATGCATTGTAAATTAAATTCGCTTGTCCGTTCGGTTTGATTGACGTAACTTTGCACATGGGTTCGGCGCTCGGATCTCCATTGCAGAGCTTCCTTTACAACTTTCGGCTTAATTATGAGTGGTAGCGGTACACTGTCTAATGTTCACCACAGCAGCATGATATTAGTCATTAAACATGGACGTAACTGAAGACACATGAGCTATCCCCGCGCCCTTCCAAATAGAAGAAACTGTTGGTACATGCAGGTCAAACAGATCAACTCCAAATTTTCCGTTTTTTGATATTCATATAGTCATTTAGCCAAAACATTTTCATCATAACGGTTGCAGTACGATTAACTGAGCAAGATGAGGTCATAACACCACTGCTCAGAGGGGCCCCGCGCCTAGGTCTTGCTTTGGGCCCTGCACCTGCTAGGGCCTGCCCTGCTCCCCAAGGGCCCAAGGTCCAGTATTTCATCTTCTCGACCTGCTGCAGTGCACTGGCACTTAATTGCAGCATATATTATCGTGGGTTTCTGGAAAGACATTACACATCGGTCTTTCAAGAGCTAATTTTCATTCCAACTTTGTCGTACGCTGTAGAAAACCGATCAAGTGCATGTTGAAGCCTCTGTTCAGACAATGTACAGTACCAAATCGTCCGCAAAAAGCAAACTGTTGATCCTGCAGTATCCAACAATCACACCATCGTCGACTCCACTGTGACTGTCTATCAAATTCATAGAGTATGAAGAGAAGTGGTGAAAGCACTCACCCTTCACGAAGCCAACACCCAATGGCGGCTCGTGACTGTGATTAGTGGGGTATTGCAAGTTGCAACTCCTAACAAAGATTTCAAAAAGACTGAACAACATCACGTTTTCCACGATAGCGCGGACTGTTGACGTGTGACAGTTCTCTTTCTGCAAACCAGTTGTGAGACTTTTGTATATTGCTATGTTGCAGTGATATACTATGGGGTGAATGACGGGTGAGGCACTGGTATTTAAGTTAAATGCACACAATCCGACTGGAGTAACAATAATCAGCTCGTTATTTGCTCATCCGCTGCAGAAGGGCCGCAACAAGCTGAAAATTTCGGAGGGGGGTCAAAATGATTGTCACTTGTTGTTGTAACTCACAACTACAAAACCTATTGGCACTTTCAAAATATTTTTGAAAATTTTTTGGGGAGAATTGTCCGATTCCCTCCGTCCTCTTGGTTGCGGGCCTGCACTGCAATCTGCCCTTGTCTCAGACGCATAACATTCTCTTCGCAGTAATTCAGTGAAAAAGCACATTTGTTTCGCACCACGCTGGTGGTCTTACAATAACGTCACAATTTACCAACTGCAATAAGTATCGAGAGCAGAGGCATCATAGCTGATCAAACAACAGATCATATCACATCACACTTCGTGCTAGGAAAAGGAGTGCCTTATCACTTTGGACCGGCAATTTTTATCCCTGGAAATACTTCATACAGTTATTTGACGTCACCCACCAATCGAACGATGCTGCGATCGATTACCGTTTGCGTGAAAGAATCTTCAAAGGTTAAGTGCAAGTAGCCATAATTGAAGTTTTGCTGAAACACTGGGTGCATATTTTGTGCCTTAAAATTAAACAAAATTAAATAAGTCAAGCTTAATCATAGGAGATAAGGGTATTTTCCAGAAGCTTACCTGAGATTTGAGCTCAAGCACGAATTTGGACTTGACTTTTAAAACCGGTTTCAACTCTAACGCAATTCACAACAGTAGGCCTACTTCAAAACGATATTCTACAATATTCCTGATTTGAGGCTGAGAAAGCGTCACGTCAAGAATGTGCGCTCAAGGCGCGTTCTGGAATACAGCCCATACACTTTCTACCAATCTTAAACCGAAAATTACCTTACATTGCAAATCCAGACCAACTCCACATAAGTAAGCTGCGTCTCATCAGCACTAGGATGAAGTAGAGGCGTGCGGGCTCTGATCTTTTTGAGTCGTATCGAATCCTGTTTTACAAATTTTCTATCCTAATTCGCTCCGGATCCGGTACCAACATGACACAAGCAATCCGACACCTGTTTGACTTCGCATAAATGGTCAAGCAAACGACCAGCAACGTTTTTTCAGCAAACACAAAATCCAATTCGACTCCGGCTACAGCAAAGAAAACCTCACTCCTGATCCTGTTGGAGGCAGCAGGAGTGCTGATCCAAAAAATCCAAAATCCACTCCATGTACACGGCTGGAAAGAACATAATGATTCTGCTGCTTGTCACTGGTGCTGCACTTCCAGCCCGAACCTGCGGAAACCACAGCTCCAAGCTCATAGTTCCAGGTTGGGTGTGCTTGGTTGACAGACCACAACCGTTCCTGTACTTTTCTATAACGATATCGGCACTGCAACCGCTCACAGCCAGGGTTGCGGAGTCGGAGGTAAGATTGACTCCGACCTTTCCAAAATTTCCGACTCCCTGACATAAAGTGAATGAAGTTTGGCTGTCAAGAACTTTGTAGCAATTAGCAAGCAATGGAAATCGTGGTACACAACAAGAATTTTCTGTTTCAACAAAAGCTTCAAAAGAAATTGTACCATATCAACAGGTATTCCAAACTTAGGAGTGTGATGTATAATAGTGATCCCACTGGACTTCCGGATCGGGGTCGGACAAAAAAATCTGACACCGACTTCGAGTGTTGTTAGGAATCCGACTCCTACTTCACCCAAAAACCTTCCACTTCTTGCGACTCCGACACCGACTCCGCAACCTTGCTCACAGCTCCAGCTTTTCGTCATTTGCAGTGCTTCCCGTACATACACAAATAGGTTCCTAATATTTAGCTTTGTGCACAAAGTTTTGTGCAGGGAAGACACATTGTCAACACTTCTTGTACATGCAAAACTTATGAAAAAAAGCAATAAACTGACCTAAAAACGAAATATAGCATGAAAACAGGGGATGTACAGTTCAGCAGTTGATTTGATTTGATTTTATTTGGCGATAATTAATATTCAGCTAGAAAAAACACAAATCAGTGCAAGGACGCCAGGGCATTGAAGGAACCGGAAGGTTGTCGAGTCG
>JGI24158J21664_10010468_pt1 | contig 12368 bp, 8 predicted proteins | sample Ectturendosymbi3_FD_21664 | JGI IMG/M metagenome (IMG submission 21664) | reverse complement strand
TTGAAATTCAACACTTTGCATCATTACACTTGAATGGTATCAAAAAGTCAAACTTCTACATGAAAGTATGAATATTATACCAGGAAGAAAACTTTGCTGCAACTGTAGGAACAAAATTCAAGAGATGATAAATGAGACTGAAGCTACATCATCTAGTGCCAGTGAGATGGAAAATGTTTTGGTAGAGGATGCAAAGAAATCATTCTCTAATGTAAATCAGAGCTTGGGTGAAATAGGAGAATCGCCAATAAAACTTCACAGCATTGATTCGCACAACAAACCAGCTATCACAACAAACCAAATTGATGAAGAATCTGGTTCAGAGGAGGATTGTACTGAAGTGGAAGAATATCAAGAGTTGTTTAACACTTTGAGAGCCGGCATATGATATATTCATACTTTGAATTCGGCCTAAAAAACAGCAGTTTTCGGTTGCCGTACCAACGCCTTAGCTCCTCCGCCGATTAGGCTAGAGAGCTGTTCAAGGGCTCAAACAGATCGGCCAGTCTAGTAGATTGCACTCGAAAAAAAAATTTTTGGTTAGGGGTGCAGATTTTGTGTGAGTGACGTCATAAGTGAAGTAGTTTTGGGGTCATGTTGGCTCATGTTGCCTGGCCTAGGGCCCAACCGCTAGGCCAAAGTGTTTCGCTGAAGTTTCCATTGGAAACTAGGCTCGATTCCAAATCTTTTGAGTCTTTGGCCAACTTTCTACCATTTCTGGTTCAAAAGTTGTAAACAAATTAACTAATTATCTAATTAGCTAATTAGTCAAATATTTTTACTAACTTACATCATAACTTTTGAACCCGAAACCCCAGCAGGTCATCCAAAATATCAAAAGACTTGGAGCCTAGTTTCTAGTAAAAACTTCAGTGAAATACTACCACCTAATGGTTAGCGCCCAGGGCCAGGCAAAGTGGGCCAAGGTGGCCTAAAAGTCATCCACTTATGATGTCACTCACAAAAACCCGCAGCTCCCAAGCAAAAAAAATTTTTCGGGTGCAGATTAGAAGACTTGCTGTGTCTTTTGACACTTCGACCAAGTCCGTAACCCGTACAAGAGTAGAGATATTCCCACGCAAAGCCACATGCGTTTCGGCGGGGATTTTTTTGAAAATCCCCGAAAGCAGCCGGACGCCAAAGTGTTAATAATATGATTGCTAAAAGAAAAAAAAAAATTCCAAGTGATACCTCAACAAGAGCAGAGAAGGTACAGGTGTTAACGATGGCTCCTGACACTTGGTAAAAAAAAAAGGTAATAACAGTTTTTCAAGTTAGTGAACGAATGACAAGACAAGCAAGACAGCTGGAAATGACAAGTGGCATTTGTTCATTACCATCACCAAGGAAATGCAAATTAGTATGTGATGACAAATAGAAATTGTGACTCAATTTTACCTGAGCAACAAGAATAGTAGGATTATGCCAGGAATTAAAGATCGCATCAGTGTCAAAAAGAATGTCTATGAACAAAAACAGTTGCTGCTGTGCACCTTGAAAGAACTTTATGTGGAATTCAAAAAGCAAAACCCAACAACAAAACTTGGATTTTCTAAATTTTGCACTCTTAGGCCAAAATGGTGTGTTAGTGTTGGGTCATCTAGTACACATGGTGTGTGTGTGTATACCATACACCAAAATGTCATTCTCCTGTTACATGCTGCACACATTGAAGAGATTTTCGAAGAGTTGATTGCGATGGCTGCACGCGATATTAAAGCAGAGACTGTATGTTACAGAGGTGTTCCAATTGCCCAGGCTTTGGCAATATTTATGGACAGCTGAAGGACATGTTTGAAGGCAACTGTGAGGAAATCAATTTTAAGCAGTGGGTATCAGTTGACAGAACAGAATTAATCACTCAGTCTTTGCTGGTATCTGAATACATTCAGCTGTCGCTAAGCAAACTAACTGCTTTGACACCTCACCATTATATTGCACACTCACAGTCCTCTTACCTGAAAAAATGAAAAGAAATGAATGAAAAATCAGCTTTAGTGTTGATGGACTTCACTGAAAATTATTCATTTCCTGTGCAGGATGAGGCACAGGGATATAACTGGACTCACCAAAGTTGCACAGTTCATCCGGTAGTCTGTTATTACAAGTCCAGTTCAAAATGAGCTCAATCACCTAAATCTTTTGCTTTCTGTCAGAAGAACTACAGCATGATGCCATTTAGCACCCAGTAATCTTGATGAGTTAAACACAGTTGAATTGACCTGCATTTCTTTCTAAAAACACTCCACAAATCAGCAATTTTATTCTTGCTTTTAGTTGTCCTTGAATAGAACATTCAGATGAGGTATTACAGATCAACCTATCTACAGAGCTCCTCCAGATATTGGCTGTTAAAAATGACATCATGCATGAGTGATCATAAGGTGTACTGTTGATCAACCTTGGTTCAAAAGTCAACAAACACAACCTTAGGGGTCAGCATTTGCGAATTAGCTCTCAAGTATGCTATGATTAACAATATTCAAAAGATTGACTCTCTAAAACTATGTAGAGGTAGAGTTTCAGGACTTCAAAGTTGAGCATAAGAAACTCATCATGCTGTTACGCTCGAGTAAGCACAAAATTAGGTCAACTTTAAATGCTTAGAACTTCGGCTGTTGTTGTCCGATTTTAAAAAAAATAGTTTTTTTTATCGGAAGAAAAAGCTCTTTAAGCCTACCAAATTTCATCAAAATCTGAGAGTGTGGGTTGTATTTTGTCTTTTTTTTGGATCACTTGACATGGAACGACCCTGACATTATTGGGCCCTAGCACTAACCGCCAGAACCAATTTTTTGACTCAAGTTTTTATTTGAAACTAGGCTAGAATCCAAGTGCTTTGAGCCTTTGGTTGGCTTTCTAGCATTTCTGGTTCAAAAGTAATGGCCTAAACACCACAAATCAATTAAATATTTAATTAGGGATAAATTAATAAATTTTTATGACATTTTTATTACACATAGCAAACTACAGGTAATACCCCAACTTTCAAAAACATTGGTTAGATCATAAAGCTTGCACCAAAGTAGTAAGCATCAGAGTAGACAAAGGTTAAAAATTTAAATATTAAATCTTAAATTTGAAACAAGCAAAGAACAATAAGTTTGTGTGATGAAACTTCACAAAATTTTTGAGAAAGTCTGTACAGAAAATATTTTATGCTGTCAAGTTTTTAAACAGCCATTCAATTTGAGAAGTTGCTATAATTTTTTTCTGGTTATGGTAAATTAAAATTACTTGCATTGTTGGAATACCATACCTCTAAATCAGGGGTTTTTAAACTTTATTGTCCAAGGGCCACTTAAGCTATTGCACAACAGTTCAAGGGCCTAGCATCTTATAACGTGATTAGGGTTGTTCAATTTAAATCAAGCAATAACATCAAAAAACTGAAGCAAACAATCACATGTTTTAAAAATTTATGTGATTTCTATGACACATTTAATTAGAATTGGTTTTCACCTGCTTGTCGGCCCCCACTCGTATCTAAGCACAGGAATTGTCTGCAATCAGGACTTAACATCTGTGTTTGTTGTCAATGGCAAATGTGACTTTGAAGGCCCAATCTGTGATGGAATAGGCGTGGGCAGTGGTCACATGGTATAGAGGGAAGGGGTATGGTTGGTTCAGTTTTTCATGTCTTCGTTTGCATCTGCCTTTGTCCTGTTGATTCCTGGTTATCTCGAATGACTGCACCATCTCTGATTTTTCTTCTCCAAGCTGCCCTGTCCTTTGCAAGCTGTTCCCAAGACTGACTTTTCATTATATGTGGCTGCATTGCTAAATGAAATCCCACCCCACCCCCCTGGTCCTGGTTTTCACTTATAGCAGTATAAAAGACAGAGTTTGTATGACGACGCAAGTTAAATCGAATTAAATGTGAATGAACTGCGGAAATGACAAGGAAGTTTCATGAAAGTTCAACTGTTTCCTGTTTCTGCACCAAAGTTAGCAAACTTCAAAACAGTTCTATGAAATTAATTCTTTAAAATTAAACCTTATGACTTGGGTGAGGTGGGCCACTAGCTATGCCCAAAAAAAATCTGATTTAAATCGAAAAAATCTTATTTCAATGAAAAAAATCTGATTGTTTAATGTTTTTACAAAAATTATTTTTATCAACCCTGGCTTTGAGATATTTTACCTTCTCCCAAACCAACCAATTTTTCATTAAATATCATTTTTTCATTGTTGGCAAAATGTTTTTGCTGGCAGTTAAAATGGCTTTACAAGGCAGAGTTGGCTCGCAGGCTGTAGTTTAGATACCCCTGAACTCAGGGTGGTCCAAGACTGCGAGCATGAAGGGCCACATTGCAGTGAGGAAAAACTTGCAGGCCGCAAAGAGTGAAACTCCTTTGCAATTAAAAGACTCGTTTGCTGTTCTCATAGACCTAATTTTTGCTCCATGCCTAACGCAAGTTTTGATTCGCTTCATAATTGAGAAAGCACTTTCACATATTAACGGGGTTTGCGGAAGGCCGCCCAGGGCTGTTAATAGGAAAATAGACACATTGGGAAAATAAGACGTGGACCAAATAACCGCCCGGGCTGTTATACGGCAGTTGCATATTGCCTGTGTATGAACTTAATTCACTAAAGCATTGTGAATCACCTTGTATGTCATAATGGCCCACAATACAGTCTGGAGCATGGGCACAAATATCTAAATAGTTTTCAAACTCTGTATAACGTTGGACGAACCGTTTAAGGAAACAGGTACAAATAGTATTCAAATGAAATCTTAGCACCATATAAATGCCCTCCGAAAATAAGCACCCATGGGCAGACTAAAGACTGGGCAGCCTTCCGGAAAACCCTGGTATGACCATGGGGAGCACATTTTCAGTGAAAAGTCTCTTAACAGTTTGAGAGCCAGCATACGATATATTCGTACTTTGATTTCAGCCTAAAAAACAGCAGTTTTCGGTTGCCTTACTGACGCTCTAGCTCCTTTTGCGCTAGAGAGCTGTTCAAGGGCTCAAACTCTAGTAGATTGCACTCAAAAAAAATTTGGGGGGTTGGGGGTTGCGCATTTTTTGTGACTGGCGTCATAAATGAAATAGTTTAGGGGTCATTTTGACTCATATTGCCTGGCCTAGAGTCCGACCACTAGGCCAAAGTGTTTCGCTAAAGTTTTCATTGGAAATTAGGCTTGATTCCTAGTCTTTTGAGCCTTTGATGAACTTTCTAGCATTTCTGGTTCAAAAGTTATGATCTAAAATAAACAAATAAATTAATTATCAAATTAGTCAAATATTTTTACTAACTTACATCACAACTTTTGAACCCGAAACCCCAGCAGGTCATCCAAAGTATCAAGACTCAGATTGTAGCCTAGTTTCCAGTAAAAACTTCATCGAAATACCACCACCTAACGGTTGGCGCCCAGGGCCAGGCAAATCGGGCCAAGGTGGCCTAAAGTAAACGTACTCCATTTATGACGTCACTCACAAAAAACCCGCACCACCAAGCAAAAAAAAATTTTTCAAATGCAGACTAGAAGACTTGCCGCATCTTTTGAGACTTAGCAAGTCTGTAGAGCATACCGGACTAGATAAATTCCCGCACAAAGCCATGTGCGTTTAGGCGTTTTTTTCTGAAAGTCTCCGAAAGCAGCCAGGACGCTAAAGAGTTAACCGTGGGCTATTGCTCGTTTGTCCACCCCTGGTTACGAGTCTGGTTTCTAGGGTTGCGGAGTCGGAGGTAAAATAGCCGACTCCGACCTTTCCAAAACGTCCGACTTCCAACTCTGACTCCTTAACATAAACGGAATGAAATTTGGCTGTTAAAATCAATGGAAATCATGGTGCTAAGCAAGAAATCTCTGTTTCAATCAAAAGAAATTGTAGATTTCAACAGGAATTCCTAATTTAAGAGTATGCTGCAAAAAATGATCCAATATTGGACATCCGGAGTCAGAGTCGGACAAAAAAAACAACAACTCTGACTCTCAGTGTTGTTAGGAATCCAACTCCGGCTCCACCCAAAAACCTCCGACTCTTTACGACTCCAGCTTCGACTCCGCAGCCCTACTGGTTACCTTCAATTATTTCAAGGTTGCTTTCCTGGAATTTCCATGGTATTTCCCATCTGTTTTCTTGGAAATACAACCTCTTTTGGAACAGATACTTGCAACCTTACAAGACACTGTGGTTTGCCATTGTTATTGGCGAAGAAATACCTTTCCTCCCATTTAGAATTGAACTTTCTGTTTTCCTCTGAATCTTTTGACACTCATTAATTGTTAAAATGCTACACTTGAAAAATATTATTTCATTACTTCCGCAATGCACATCTTCTAATCTAACTCGAAAACTAATTACAGAATCTACGCTTGCAACAAAGATAAAAAATAAATGCATTCTTTGTGGTCACAGAGTACTGTAGCGTTAACCTAGCCTAGATGTTAGCTATTATAACGTGATAAATTGTAAAAAGATATTGCTACCCCCTATGTCAAGGCTGCCCAACCTGTGGCCTGCGATGTGGTTTTAAGTGGCCCGCGCTGTAATAAGTTCGTAAGCAGACTATTTAAATTTTTTGTATTTTTTATAGGCTAAGTATATTTGCCATCAAAACATACCAAAATTATACCTGTTGTTTCTGTTATGGGCCTACCACCCAAAAACTTACATAACAAACGCTTCGAAAATATGTCAATTCTTTAGATTTGGTGTACATGCATACAAACTGCAACACTGCGTGCAAGCAACTATAGGACTCATTATCACCTTGTGCTATCGCATAAAACTTATCAAAATTAAAGGATTTGTTACACTTAATAGCTTATTGTTACGTCACAAAAACATCTGTGGCCCGCAATAAGTTGCCTCATTGTGAAAATGGCCTGCAGCACTAAAAACGTTGGGCAGGCCTGCCCTACGTAGTGACCTGCACTTCAATGATGCGTGACTTGCAAAGGCTGTGTGGCTAATACACTGTATTTATGACTTTGTGTAACATACGGTATACAGAAAGCGTTCACGGGCCGCATAATAACAGTCTGCGGGCCGCATGCGGCCAGCTTAACAGTGTTTGGACCACGCTGGACTAACTGATCCATCTCTCTGACATGTAGTTGATCACAAAAAAAACAGCAGTTTGTTGTTTGGTGTTAATGGTGCCACATAGTGATTTCTAAAAATACTTTTTGAACCACATATCCAATTTCAAACATTTTTTTGGGTTGAGCTTAGAATTTGGTACAGAAAAACGTATTTATAAATTGTGCAAATCCTAAACCATTCGAGTTTGCCACATTCATTTCAGTTTGAAAATTTGTAAAGATTTTGTTGAAGCAACATAAGGATCCTTTCACAATTTCACTTCTTTGTAATAATTTTAAAAACAATGCAGCACTTCACAGAAACCACTGAAAATTCCTTATTTTCTTGAAAATGAAATATTATGCTTATTTTTTCACTGTCTGTTGAAAGGAATCTTTTCCCAGCAAAAAATCAGACACTAAGATCTTACAGAGTATATATTTTGCCTAATAAGTGGGCATGATCAGCTCTTTATTCAAATAGAATCATTTTTTCTTATTTTTTCACAAAGAAACATTTTGTTGATGACAATTCTTCAATACTCAGGCTTTGCATCATTGTCAAGAAGCAATATAAAGAGTTTTAAGAAATAGATTCTATGTATTTACACAGGAGCTGATGGTACCTACATGGTAGGCGATAGATATATATTCTGTTAAGATCTTAATGTCCGATTCTAAGTTGTGCAAAGATTCTTTTCAATATACAGTAATTAAGAAATTGCGTTGTTTACCTTGCAGGTAGACCCACAGGTCAAATTCTGGATAGTACTGCTGCAACCACTTGATAGACGCGGTGTTGAATGTGCGATGCACCACAACCACTTGATAGACGCGGTGTTGAATGTGCGATGCACCACAAATGTGATGTGAGCTAAGAATCAGGGTTCCCACACATTTTCAAAACACATTTTCCATACTTTTTCAATACTAAATGAAAAAAATCAATACCAGCACTTTTCATTTTTTCCCAATTTTATTTTTTCCAAATTTTTAAATCTTTATTTTTCCAAATTTTAAATTTGAAACACAATCTTAGACCTTGTGGGTCATCTACTGACAATTGTGCAATCATTGTGTGAATTTTAATGTGTCTTTTATACATTCATGCGCACAAGCAAACATGTCTGTTGCTCTGACATGTCCCATATATTATGAATTGGTAACAATTTTACTGCTTACAGATATAAACTAATCAGTGGAATAGTAGATGATTCTGCTAAGAAACTTCATGTTTTTCCTATCAGAATTTCCATTTTTTTCAATACTTCATATACATTTGACCAAATTCAATAATTTTTCAAGATCTTGAAAAACGATTTCACAATTAATACCGCATGGGAACCCTGAAGAATAGCACCCATACATAAGTGGCATGGACACGCAATAATAGAGTGAGCATGACATGCAATCTTTGCTACTAATGATGAACAGTTGAAGGTGACTACAGCAGAAACAAAGAGTGACCACAGTGTTTCATCTCTATTGTTGCTTGCTGCCCCAGTTTGAACATCAGCACTCTTGCCGCTTAGGCTTTCTGATCACAACAATACACAATGCATTGCTTACAGCTCCTGCATTTCAGATATGATATTACAATTGCAGTGGGCATAAGGACAAATCTACACAAAAGCCATGTTTACCTTTTAACATATATTCTCCCATTAACCGACTGATCTGGTTGCTTCGCTCATGTCTTGCTTCTATTACTTTTAACTCAGCAGCAGTTGGTGGTTTCCAGTTGTCCATTGTAATGGCTAACTAACATTGAGATACTCAATAGCTTTGTCTGCTCTAGAAGTAAATCAGCAACTTTTAATGAAACGTAATCACCAAATGCAATAAAGGTACAAATAACATTTCCAACATCTTAACAGAGCTACCTTTATAATTCACACACTCTGGCCCAAATTTTGAATGTATAAAAAAGTAACAGTGCTACAAAAATACACCACTTAAAATATTTTGCATTAAATTGCTTCACAGTGTTGATTGTCAGTTAAAACCAAATATAAATGTGTTTGGTTACACAGCAACATAACACTAAACACTTTATCCAAAAAATTCATTAAACAATAAATTATGATGTGTAACAGACATACAAAAGTAATTCACAAAATACAGATTGCTTTCAAATTTGTGGGTACAATTCACCAACTTAGTTATATGGTTATATAAGTCACTTTCAAACCTTACTGAAACCGTCAATAAAACCCTGGTGAGGTAAGTAAAATGTATAATACGTTATTGACACATATATATTAGAAGATTGGTTCATCAAGATTTATTTCACCTTGCTTAATGTTGCCATAGGCAAATTTAATTGAGTGTAAAAATATATAACAACTTATATTCTAGCCTGAATTAAACAAAAATTAAAATACAGAAACTTTTAAACAAAGATCAATAACACAGTCAGTATCAAGTATTTAATTTATATCAGTATAAAATCTCTACAAGCATGTTAGTGTAATGTGTCTTATTAACATATATTTAATTTAAAACTTTGAACTCAAAATAAAAATTCTCATATAGGCCTAACCTACTTCAAACATTTAAAGTCAAATACATACAGAATATGCAAACATAAATTTAAACAAAGCTTTTCATTAAAAATACAGACAGGAGCACAAAAAACAATTCATAATGGTTTCCACAACTTCAGAATGTGAGAAATATGTACCTACGGAACAAGAGAACTAACTATATGAGAGTCAAAATTAATATACAGCAAACTATGCACAAGGACTAACAAGACATATTCTAGGTTTCAATTATGTAATACAACACACATTCTTGGTCTCAATTATTTATGCTACACAAGTTTATAAGGGTGTGAAATATGCAATATCAAAAAATATTACAAGTACCAAAAACTTCCTTTGCAGCAAAATATGCACAAGTACTACTAGGAAGACTTAGTCCAGATCTTCAGGAGTTGGTTCTCCTGCTTTGCTCCACATGTTTAAATTATCTCGAAGGTACTGCATAATCATTGTTGAATCTTTGTAATCTTCTCTTCGCAACATTTCAACTTGTGCAATGGCTTCATCAAATGCAGTTTTTGCTAAGATACAGGCTTTCCTTTCCATATTTTTTATTTCATACAGAAAAACAGCATAGTTAAGTGATAAGCCAAGCCTGACAGGATGAATTGCTTGCATTTTTTCAATGGCCAATGAAAATCCATGACTGTAGGATCTATTAGCAGCAGAAACAACTTTCTTCCTCTTTTCTGGTACAGAAATAATTTCACTTAAATATCGATTATAATCACCTTTCATTTTATTGTAGAATATTTCTTGTTCAACATTAGGACATGACTTTAACAAATACGAGTCAAGCAACATAATCAGCTCTATACATGTTGCTTCTAATTCCATCTCAATCTTTTCCCTGTAGTCGTGAACCATGTCCAAACGACTAGCATTTTCCATTTCCGCCTTTTGCTCAATGCTTGAAATAACACGCCAAGACATCCGCTTTGCTCCACATACATGCTTATAAGCAACAGATAAAATATTGCGTTCTTCATTGCTTAATTCGTCGCCGAATTCTACAGCTGACTTTATAGCTGCTCGCATGTCATCGTACAACTGAGCTTGCTCAGCAATTTTAGCCTTCGTTATAAATTCGTCTCTGGTGGACATATTGTATTGTGCAAGGCGTCACAAAACAGCGTTCGAAGAACTACAACATCAAAAAAAACATGACAATACTAACCCCAGCTTTTTCAAAATAAGTCACAATCTTTTACAGCACAAATTCACTGTTTCACGGCAATTCGAATATATCCACACCATCTCAGCAGTCAACAACAAAATCAGAGTTCATCAGTCTAATCCGCAACAGCCACAGATAAAAAGTGGAAACGCCATCAACAAAACACAAACATTTTCATCGTCATGCTTCATCTATCACAGAGGTTCCTAAACTGTGGTTCGCGTACGCGTCTACGCGAGGCCTTCAAGGTGGTACGCGAATAGGCCAACTACTTTGTGTGTATCTTCACAAAAATATATTCATAGCTATGTTTTTTCCTTATCGGGTTCTATTTTTTTACTTATTTTTGTGTACGTCCCTTCTTGGTTTCTTAAAATGGCCATTATAATTCTCACAGCCATCATCCTCATGTCGCATTTACGACCATTTATGCGTTTCACACTTTTGTTCGAATGATATTTTGCAGATTGAGTTTTTCTGGAACAAAATGGTACGTGGTGACATGGGCGCAATTTGGTGGGGGACATGAGGGACGTTTCCCCCCACTTTTTCAGACGGGGGAGCATGACATGCCAAGTCCCCCCACTTTTTCTCTTTAGGTTTTGTATTTGGAGAGGTAAAAGCGATGTTTGTCACGTTTTGTGTTAAGAGCTTATCATGTTAGATGGTAGGCCACACATAGCCAAGTTTATGTTGAAACAGAGTTTGGTGTGGTATCACTGATTCCGTTAGTTTATAAAGTCTTGCTTTGGTAAAATAGTTTTTAGCATTTTTCAATTTCTAGAGACAATGAAAGATGTTTAACTGCTTCCGTCCGACATTTTATCCAGTGTGGTATACTGTTAAAAGGTTATTTTCTTGCAATAGTGAAAGTATTACAACTGCACATGTGAGAGACCACAGTACAGCCATGATTTTTTCCGTGCAGAAATGTAACTAGCTTTGCTGTAACGTTGGTTGTCACGTATTCAGAAACAGACAGCATATAATTTAATGAGGCTAGTGTACATAATGTCAGAAAGTTTGATTTTCAGGCCAATCTCTGCGAAACTTTTGCCGAAGACAAAAAGCAGCACTATTGTGGAGATTTAGTTTTGGGATTGGGAGTTTAGCAAAACACTGTTTTCAACCATTAACGAACAGGATTTCAATCAAAACGTTGGAGAAGTAGCTTACAGAATTTACCTAGCTGTATATTGACCTATAGCTCAAAACGTAGGGACTTGACTCGGAAATAGGGATGAAATNTACATTTATATTCACTTCATGTATTGTCTAAACAGTGGNGACCAACAAATCCAAAANATATTTTTTCCTTGACTCTTACACTTTGTGCTTGTGCTGAATGCATTGGTTCGTAAGTAATCCGATTTACTTGAGTTTAATNAAACCCGCAATGCAGCAATGTTTTCATCCAAGTCCGAAACATTTGCTTTACAGATATGTCACAACTAGTTTTGTTGGACATTCTTTTCGTACCGAAGGCGAAACTTGGCACATTTCTGCCAATTCACCGTTGTGCATTTTGATTTAATCTCAAATATATTTTTGTGTCGTTATGCAAGTAGAACTCTTAGAATGAAACTTTTGACATGGTGCA
>JGI24158J21664_10010467_pt1 | contig 12369 bp, 8 predicted proteins | sample Ectturendosymbi3_FD_21664 | JGI IMG/M metagenome (IMG submission 21664) | reverse complement strand
TATGGGTTCCTGCTTCTTTCAGAACATACACCAACAACAATTTTGAATTATTAAATACTATGAAGCCGACACGAAAACCACATTGGAGCAACGAGCAAAACAAACATTTTAATGTGTTTCGTGTCGGCTCGGCCTCATGGCAAAAATACAGGTTGTGTCAAAACGTGGTCTGTTTAAATCAGATCCGATCACAAAACAAGCAGGATAAGTGCAAGTTGTTTGTGAAAAACATGCACGTTGTCTGACTATTGACAACATACACAATGCTTAAAACAGTTGGCATCACAAAAAACAGGTAGTGATGCAGTAACTCACGTTCCTCACTGTTCGATTAGACTGACATAAATGCGTGAGACACATGGGTTTCAATTGTATTGCCAGCTTAATCAGAGGCGGGGCATCTTCTTAATCGTAATATTCATAATGGGAACGTCAAGGCAATCAAAATCCACTATAAATTTTTTTGCCCCTAGTGTGGGAAAGTGGTTTAATTTTTTTTTGAAAAACCGCTAAAAATTACATTTTTCGCATAAGTCCTTTAGTTGGGAAAAAGCAGTAAGTTTGACTTGTTGGGCTGGCTTAATGAGTGTCGTGGCGCTGTTTTCGTCATCATATTATGACTGTGGACTTCAAGGCAATCAAAACTGACTGTAAATTTTTTTGCCCCCAGTGTGCGAAAGTGGTTTAATTTTTATTTGAAAAACCGCTAAAATTTACGTTTTTCGCATGAGACCTTTACTTGGGAAAAAGCAGTAAGTTTGACTTGTTGGGCTGGCTTAATGAGTGTCTGGGCGCTGTTTTCGTTATTATATTGTGAATGTGGACTTCAAGGGAATCAAGATTGACTATACATTTTTTTGCCCCAAGTGAGGGAAAGTGGTTTCATTTTTATTTGAAAAAACGCTAAAATTTACGTTTTTCGCCTAAGACCTGTTACAGGCAAGTTTGCCTGTAGCAACTTGTTACTGTACAGAAAACAAACTTGATGAAACGTTTGCAAGCCTGAAGCAGCCAGGACAAATTCAAAAAGACTACAGCCAATCAAAATCAATTATCGAGTCAGCTGACTTGACTGAACACGGCTAATTACTTCAAGTCACCCTAATGACAACGTCATTAAAACGTCAGCAAAGTCACAAGACAAGCAGTAGAAATCACATGATGCTGATCACGATCAGGGGAAACTCCGAGCACCGACGACTACCTGAAGGTGCTGGAAGTATTTGAAATCAACCAATCACCAGGTGATTCAATAAGTAATAACCAATTAGAACACCTGAAGAAAAGGGGCGTTCACAAGTCACAAGACGATTCACGGGTATAAATACGGTCCCATTTTGACTGAAAGTCAGTTTCAGAAAGAGTCTTCTCTTTCTGCCTTTGGCCCGTCGGGCGAAGGTTAAGTCATTGTTGGCAAACCAAATCTAGCAATGATTAAGAAAGAGAAAGCGGCTTATTCCACCTTTGGCCCGTCGGGCGAAGGTTAAGTCATTGTTGGCGAACCAAATCTGGCAATGATCAGGAATAAAAACTGGTTTGTCCGAGTTAACCTCTGTCAGACTAAACGGTGAAACTTGGCTTGTCCGGGTTAATCCCTGCTGTTTTAAACTACAGAAAGTGGCTTGTCCGAACAAAGTTCTGTCAGACTATTCTATGAAATTCAGACTATAAGAAAGAAGTTTTGCCAGTTTTAGAAGCAGGGTATGAAAAGTGAAGTTCTGTCAGTTTAGATTGCAAATACTGTATTGTACTATCGTGCTTTTGTCAGGCAAGTTGTTCAGGCTTAAATTGTGTTTATGACTAAATTCTATTTGTTTTACTAAGTTACTGTACGAGTCCGAGTTCAGTCAATTGGTTTAATTTCTGCAGCCGTTAAAGGTTTTACCTTCTTCCGCTTACCGCCTCGGGTGGCAGTATAGAAGGTGAGCAATGCTCCTTTTTGTACCGCTGTGGACGTTTCCACACTTGGGCGCGAGTCACATGAAACTTCTCAACACGCGTGTACACCTTAGTGTATACCCGTTCCGGCTCGGCATGTCGGTTACATCTCTTTGTACCCCGCTTGGATCGAATCCAGCTTGGCAATGGTCATTAAAAATATCTTTGATCCTTCTTCGGATCAGCCCTTTTTGACAGAACCTACTTTCGACTAATTACAGCAACATTTGAAATTTCGATTGGTGGTAAACTTCCGCCTGAGTTACTACTCCTTGGCGAGTGCTTCACCTAGCTCCGAGCTGCGCAACTCGCGAGCAGTAAAATGAAAGCATGACGACTTTAATTCAGCATTAGACAACCGAGTATGCATCTACTTATCAAGTATATTTACAGTTAGAAATGCATTGTGATATAAAAAGAAATTGAGTTTTATTTATATAGTAAATTGCTTGGATAGGAGAATCGATCTGAATAGATTGTTGATCTCTTATCGCAAATTGCTAAGCTGCAGAATTAAAATATGGGAGTTATACGAGCGTTGTGACATGTCGAGAAGTGTTTGAATATTATGATACATCGTATATTGTTGAGAACCAGTTTGTGGTATTTGAACGTATTTATTGTGATGAATGAAAGCCATAAAACCAAAAATTATATGCTTCACTGGTGTGTATATTTTATAGTGTCAACCATTGAAGAAATAATTAATATCCGGGCAATTAATGAGGGCTGTTAACCAGATATAGTTTCTGCGAGAACGGTCCTTGATTCAGTAATGAGAACCCATGCACAAATGACACCTACTGGATTAAAGCACATTGTTATGTCACCCTTAGGGGTCGCATCTTGAGTGTTACAGACCTTCACTTGGGAAAAAACAGTAACTTTGACTTGTTGGGTTGGCCAAATGAGTGTCGGGGCGCTGTTTTCGTCATTATATTACGAATGTAGACTTCAAGGCAATCAAGACTGACTATAAATTTTTTTGCCCCTAGTGTGCGAAAGTGGTTTCATTTTTATTTGAAAAACCGCTAAAACTTACGTTTTTCGCATAAGACCTTTATTTGGGAAAAAGCAGTAGGTTTGACTTGTTGGGCTGGCTTAATGAGTGTCGTGGCGCTGTTTTCGTTATTATGTTATGAATGTGGACTTCAAGGCAATCAAAATTGACTGTTAATTTTTTTGCCCCCAGTGTGGGAAAGTGGTTTAATTTTTATTTGAAAAACCGCTAAAAATTACGTTTTTCTCATAAGACCTTTACTTGGGAAAAAACGGTATGTTTGATTTGTTGGGCTGGTTTAATGAGTTTCGGGACCATTTTTTGATCGTCATAATCTTGATGTGGACTTCCCTCTTTATAAGGCAATGAAAATCCCTCTTTATTTGTTTTTGATTGTTTTCCGAACGTTTTTTCCCGTTGTTTTGAATCATGAAACACTTTTTTTTTAAACGGAGTGGTTTGATTTCCGCGATTGTGCCACAATGACAGTGGTTGCAAAAGTTGGTTAAATTGTCCAAGAAGGTAAAGGCGTTAAGTATTAGTATAGCCTTTTTTTTAGTCAGTAATATATTGGAGCATCGCAAGTCCGGCCTGGCTGTAAGTTACGTCGTTGCTGACATTGCTGTGAGAAATGTTCACTTCGTTGAAGAAGTGGGTGAAAAATGAAGAAAACACACCTAAGTCTGCTCTTTCCCACCCTCCTGGGATGCAAACGATGCGGTCCGATTTGCAACGAAAATTTGCCAAAGGAGTTCAGTACAATAGTGAGTACAGTATTGTGACCCGCTTCCATTTTTTTGTTAATACTTTTAAATCTTTCAGAACACTTAGAAACAGGCTCATTTTTGACGATTCCCTGTTGTGTTGTGTGAGATTAACATATACAATATGAGTATTTAAACAATGAAAAATTAGAGGTTAGTGTTGTTAGGTTAGGATGCAATGACCAGAAGGTGAAATAAAACCACACATAACCAAAAAATAAATAACACAGTAAAATTATACAGACCTTGATGGAGTACCGCCATTTTTATTTTGATTGTGTGTGTGTTCGACCAGGGACATAGCACCCCCAAATGGGGTTGGACAGACAGAGGTAAAGACAGGTTACAAAAAGGTTTTACAGTAATACATGTTGGGTACATGAAAAATAAATAAATTAAGGTTAGTCAGGATGGCTGAAAAGGGGAGCAAAACAAAACTGCACAGAGGCTTTACAGAAACCATAAAAACACATACTGAAGACAATAAAGCTCCAGAAAACACACAGGCATTCAGAAGGCAATGGCTATACATTGAAGAGAGGCAAGTGACGGGCAGGAATACTGGTTAATGTTTGTTGAAGTGACGAAAGAATGGACAATTGTTAGTATATTCAATATTGCAGTGTCTATTTCTCCCTAAAAGTGGGGTTGCAATTAATGCAGGACCACCAGACCAGTGCATTGCTATTGGTCTATAATGGTCCACCATGGATAATAGAGTCTGAATCTGGAAACTCTTGCAATAAATTGTCACTGGCCAAGAAGTAATTCATAGTACTACATGAACTCCATAGTGGGACTAGGCATGACACACATGACCTTCCAGGTGTGACTGCTTCTGAAAATGAAAAAACTTTGCTCATGGCATCCTGATTAATATTTTTTTGGATTATAGCATCGTAAGCATGTTCCAAATGGCTCAAAAATGTCATGAGCAATTTTAAAGTTAATCCATTGTCATCTCAATTTGTTACCTTGGAAAATGAAGTTTTTGTCATTAGTGGAAATTCTTAAACAATAGAATCTTTTGACAATTAGTCTTCTAAGTATTATTTCTAAGACAGCCTTCAATGCATCAGTGATGCATTTGTACATCATGACTAGTCAATACTTCAACAACTTTTTTATAGAAATGAAACCATAACATCCAAAAACAAAAAGGTCTTGCTTGTGTGCTTGCCAACCAATTGCCACAAGATGCAGACCTCTAACCCATATAATTAGAAATTGGTTACAAATGCTAGTCTAATCCACTGGCAACTCTTAAAATTAAAGGCTTAGTTCAATAGTTGTCCACAAGTCTAGTCATAACCAATATTCAAAGTTAATTAGGCTATATATGCATATAGTAGATTGACAAGCTTTATCTAAGACTGTTTACACACATGTCAATTTGTAAGTAAGGAAGTGGTTATGGAACTGCGTCACATGACTCAGTTCAAATAAAACGCTGAGTTTGTCACTCAAGTGGCATCATCTTAGTAGCGTAGTGAATGCGTTTACGTCTGTTATGCCAATGGTTTTTGGTTCGGCTCTCACCTGGCAACTTTCGTTTCAGTAGCAGTGCTTGTTACACAATTCAATTCATGAAATTAGTTTTTCTTTCTTTTTTTCAAAAGTTTGCAAAGTTTAGGTTTAGGGGCTAGGGTTATGGTTAAGGTTGGGTTTTAGGTTTGGGGTTTACCTTTCAGGTTCACCACGTTTCTGCCAAGCCTACTGCATTCTTGTCATGCATTACTGTCACATTATAAGGGGCAGCCAAATAAGGTTTCAAATATGAAGATCCACAGGTCATTTAGCCATTGCTGTAAATAATATTTTGCATGTGTATGCTAATGCTGTCCACAAATTGTTGTTTCATATTACCAGCTTTATTTCTTGTATTAAAGAAATACTTTTACATTTAACCACAATGAAATTCCAATACTATTTTAGAAAAGTAATGAAAACTTTTTGCAAAGCAGTTGAAAGTGTCAGTGTGTTACACATTTCATGCAGTTGATAGTGTTGCAACCTCTCCGGTGGCGTTCCGTTAAATGTGTGATTCACCACAAACGGGATGTGTGTGAAGAACAACACCATACATATATGTGGCACGAACAAGCAATAATAGAGTGATCATGGCATGTGAACTCTATTGTTGCTTGCTGCCACGGTGTGAAGCTTTGTGCACATGCTACTCAAGATTTCCGATCGCAACATTATGGTGCTGTGACCAGGATGTGAAGGTCGTGTCAGGGTCAGCCTTCACACAAAAAACGTGCGATCGGTGCGGTTCATTGTAAAAAGGAGGGGATGTTGTTGCAACCTCTCCAATGGTGTTGCGTTAAATGTGTGATTCACCATGAATGGGATGTGCGTGAAGAACAACACCATACATATATGTGGCGTGAACAAGCAATAATAGAGTGATCATGGCATGTAAACACTATTGTTGCTTGCTGCCACAGTGCGAAGCTTTGCGCACATGCCGCTCGGGATTTCCGATCGCAACAATAGCAAGGCAGCATTAACACTTTAAGAACCAAGGTATGATATATTCATACTTTGAAATCAGCCTAAAACCAGCAGTTGTCGGTTGCTTTACCAACGCCACAGCTCCACTGCTGATTGTGCTAGAGTGCTGTTCAAGGGCTTAAATGGATTGGCCAGTCTTTTAGTCTGCACTCGAAAAAAAATTGCTTGGTTGGAGATTGCGAATTTTTTGGGAGTGATGTCATAAGTGAAGTAGTTGTTGAGCCATTTTGGCTCATGTTACCTGGCCTACGGCTCAGCCGCAAGGCAAAAGTGTTTTGCTGAAGTTTTTATTGGAAACTAGGCTCGAGTCCGAGTCTTTCAAGCTTTTGATCGACTTTCTAGTGTTTCTGGTTCAAAAGTTATGATCTAAAATAAATAAATTAAATATTTAATTAGCTAATTAGTCAAATTTTTTTGTTACTTTAATTCATAACTTTTGAACCCAAAATCCCAGCAGGTCATCCAAAGTATCAAAAGACTCCGATTGTAGCCTAGTTTCCAATAAAAACTTCAGCGAAATACAATCATCTAATGGTTCGAGCCCAGGGCCAGGTAAAGTGGACCAAGGTGGCCTAAAAGTCTTCTACTTATGACGTCACTCACAAAAAATCCACCCCCAACCAAACAATTTTTTTTCGAGTGCAGACTAGAAGACTTGCTGCATCCTTTGAGCCTTTGAACAGCTCTCTACCACATCCGGCACCTGAGTTACGCGCGCGCAAAGCCACGTGCGATCTGGTTGTTTTAGCACGAACCGCTTGGTTTAGACCAGCTTCGAAAGTGTTAAGAAAGGTCACTTTATCAGAAGTTACATAAATGATCATAAGTTGCGTAATCTGTTACAGATTGACCAATATGGTTTTTTTGGGCCGGTTCTGATATATCGGCCATTGATGGACCAATAACCAATATTTCAAAAATTTCTTTCATTATCAAAAATACAAGGTATTCTATGCCTTTCCTTTTTTTCAAAAACTTCAAAAATCAGGATCTATGAGCAAAATTTTTTCAAATTGCAGCAATTTCAATATTTGGTATGAAGTTTAATTAATCTGATTAATGATGATGCTTTTGTTTCGGCTGCGACAACCGATGCATGCTCCATGGTAAGCTTATTTGTGTGTTTATGAAAACGCACCTGCTAGTGTTTCTGCAAGATAACTGTCTTGACTTGGTTCATCTTTCTTGCGCAAGTTGTCTATAATATGTGTGAGGAATATAACAGCGTTTTGTCAACACGTAATGAGGCCAATAAAATCGGCCATATCGGGCAATGCCCATATATCGGCAAAACCCAAATATCAGCCCAATGTATCAGCCTGACGATATATCGGCCTATCTCTATAATCTATACTATCAATCATTTATAATATTGTCGTCAACACAAGCAACACTATGAAGCTGATAGAGCTGAAGTATAGAACAGTCGCCATAAATAAAATTGGATATGGAAAAAGTATCATCAGAATAAGATCCTTGGCCCTACACAAGCAATTTCTGTCTGCATGCTTTGTGTTTTTTCTAAATCTATATAACTAGTGCTTTTTTATGGAATTCTTGCACAGATACTCAGTGCACAATTTTGTTTGACTGTGTTCAAGCATACTCTAACATTCAAAATACCTTGTCTACTAGTAGTCCACATTTTATATCTGACATTATCCTTATACGAGGTGGGCAGATTAACCTCATGACCTGCAATTGATTCCAGCACTTTTCTCCATCTTATATTGTTCAAAGCGTCATTTTGACCAAACCAATTTGCTTGATTTTTTCCCACCTGCTTTTTCCATATTTTTTGCCCCTTATTCATTGTCCAGCATTTACTTTGAAGTCCAACTGCCTTCTCAGCATATAACTGTCATCCTTTGTCAAAACATGCCTATACTGATGCACCCCCCCCCCATTTGCTCTTATCAACACTTATCCACTATATCTTGTGAACCCAACATACCCATCAGTTCCTTTGTGTTCTTCCTGTCCGCCAACTTGATTACTTACATTGCTCTCACTATACTTTTCTTAGTTCTTTTAAAAATTGCCATTTTTTTCTCAAACATCATGTCTAATTTTCATACCACATTGCTGGTGTTGCGATTGGAAAAGCCTGAGCAGGAAGTGCGCAAAGCTTCGCACTGTGGCAGCAAGCAACAATAAGAGTTCACATGCCATGATCACTCTATTATTGCTTGTTTGCACCACATATGTATGTATTGTTGTTCTTTGCGCACATCCCATTTGTGGTGAATCACACATTCATCGCAACACCACCGGAGAGGTTGCAACACTGGTCTTTGCACAACTGTGAAAAAATTTTTCCATTATTTGCAATTTGGGTGAATGCTATAAATGCCTTTATTGTGATTCTGAATGAAGTAAATGCTGTTGAAAAAGAAGTGGTCAAGTTACAGAGCTCGACCAATGCATTGGCATGCTGATATATATATATTAGCTGATCCGATATAATGATGTTACTGATGTATCATATCAGCAGTATTTGCTCATTAAGCCATTACACTGATTGTTCTGCACGGAGTGTTCGGAAACCCAAGTTGCTACTTTGTCTCTGGCCTTAAAAGATTAATGCAAATTCTCTGTCTTGCTCATTATGGCATGGAGCTTTTCGACTACATCAAGTAATGCATTAAAATCAGAGCACTGTGCAATCGTCCCAATAAACTGCTCTGTAATGTAACATTCACTCACAGGTTTTTGTGCAGTAAGCAAATGATTGCACCTGCGAATGTGCAGAATTCGATGTTGTATGGTTCTTCATCGTAGTGAGAGTGAAGTGATGGTTTCTGTTGGTAATGCTTCATGAATTGTTGTTTACCCACTTGTGAGATCTGAGCATAGGCCTACACAAAGGAGTACACAAGTTTGCTTGTTTGTTGATTTGTTGACAAGTTTGATTTAGATTTTAGACTACTGCAAATCCTAGAAAGTGCAAAGGACTGCAGTAGCCACAGCGGTTGAAACCATCTTGTCACAGTACATGAAAACATCTTGTGATTTGGTTTAATATGCATTATAGTGTAACATTATGTGTAATGGTCACTACTACTCTGCAATACTGCTGAGGCTGTGTTATAAAAAAGTTTATTGGGGAGGTTACTCAAAATAATAACCCTTAGCAACAATACTGTTCTCTTCTGTTTCTCTTTTCCAAATGTTATTAACTGACCTGCTGCAACTCTGACATCACAGTCAACTGACCAAGTAATGTGTTCCAAACTTGTCATGTGACTAGTTCAACCAATCATGTTCAGTTCAAAGAAAAATAGCTCCAGCAGTGTCTATTTCTAACTTATCACAATGACAATCTGCTCTTTCGTATTTCTAACTTCTGTATTGTTTATTTTCTTTATGTGGCCAACATACTGAAGGAAAAAATGCACTGTAATGTCTTTATGCTATGGTTTGAGTGAAGAAAAAATATCAGTATCAGCATTGGTTATCGAGAGTGCAAAATGAAAAACACTATTATCGGCCCAAAAAAGCTTGTCAATCGAGCTCTAGTCAAGTTAACAGCAGTAATGGAGTCTCGAGACCAATTTTTGTGAGTCTGTCTGAAGCTGATTGTCTTGAGACTTGGAATACTCTAAAGATATGCCTTAGTGAAGCTTTTATAATTCAACCTATTTTCTGCTGGATGTATCTGCAAGTAAGGAAAACCAAAGCGGGTAGGTAAAATGCTAGAAATTTGAAAAACAAGTCAACTTGGATGTGGTGATGACTTTCTTTTTTTTATTTTTTGAAAATGTTTGGCAAAACTGATAAAATTTAAAGTTTTGGTCTCAAACTTGCATGTTTTGGTCTTGGTTTCATATTTTGATGAAGTCTTTTGGTCTTGAAGTTTTAAACAAGTCTTCATGTCGGAGGTTACAGTCTTGTCTACATCACTGGTTATTGCATATTGATAGGATCTTTGGAACAGCCTATACGATATCTTTGCTAGTGATATTTGTTCTATGCATGGCATTATGACAAAATAAGAATGGAAGTTGGCATCTAAAGTAGGTTGCATAATAACTTTTACATACAGAAAAGAAGTCCATTAATAGCTGACCACATGTCTACAGACGTCAGTCTGCTTATAAGTGTAAACTTATGGGTTTTATTGCAACTTTCGATTTATATTGTTTTTTAAATATTTTTTTTATATGTGTCTAAAATAGGCATATCACAGACCAGTAATTTTACCTTAGTTTTATTGTCCTTGCTTTGAACCCCTAGTTAGGGAATCCTTAGTGGTCTGCCTGTTCACTCTGCACCATGGACTGCATGGCTACTTCTGAAGTGAATACTGCTATGGACCAAGTATGTGTAGCCATCATTTGCACATACACTGCAGTTGAGTACAGGACACCTAAGTGCTGCTTTTAAGTGTTAGCATCCCCCAACTAGCTATTGAACTCAACATACCAATTTGGAGAATCATGTGCTGTACCACTGTAGCAATCATTTTGCTACAAATCTTAACATAATTAGGGATGTTCTGCCATTCGCAATCAGGATTATTTCCAGTTCCAGCTGAAATGGAGTGAGTTCCAGCAGACTCATTGTTCTTACTTGGTTGGTTGTTAAGTTTTTTCCTCTTACCAGATCACTATTTCTAATGTAGCATAATAGTTTACAGGATCTTTTTTGTTAGCATAGCAAGGTTAATTTAAACCAACTGGTAAACTTTATAATAAAAAAAGGATATGATACAGAAATCAAGAAATATGGTGTGAAATGCTTTGTGCTCCAAATGTTACACTTGAAAACCAAAGTTTTGTTGCCTAAAATGTATTCCTGCTTAAAATTTAAGAGGTTCAATGCACTTTGAACAAAAATTAATCCATGAAACAAGGTACAAGGTATGTAATAACTTCAGCTGGTTGTTTTTTCTTTTTATTTCTGCCAGAAACAAAAATCTTTTTATGGTACATCCCAAATGTTTGACTTCACTGTATGTTATTTCACAGTGAAAATACTTTTGCGTGGAGACAGAAACACTGGAAAAACCTGCCTATGGCATCGATTGCAAGGTCACAAATTTGTTGAAGAGTATTTACCAACTCCTGAAATACAGGCAGCGTCCATTCACTGGAACTACAAAGGTACCGCTTGGCCTTGTTCTATAGTTAATAATTTTGTTACCAGATGGTTAGGCCAGAAAAACATCGGGCAGTTACTGGGTGCTGGCTACAGTTATTTCAAATTATCACATAACTTGTAGAAATCAAAACCAACCCTTTCATCATCATACTCACGGCCATTGTGTGAAGTTATTGGCAACATCAAACGTGGCTGCTGACTGTCACAAGCATATCAAAGGTGGTTGAAGTCACCGCAGTTGCTAGTCACATCAATGAAGTTCACAATCATTGCAATTGAAAAGTTGATCCATTTTGCCCTGTATTTTTAGATGCTTTCACAAAACCATAGATCTGTGTGGTGTGATAACCAAAGTGTTAACATCTTGCAATGAAGGTTATTGAAATATCTGTTCTCTTAACCACCAGGGCCCTGACCCCAGCTGAGCATTGCATTTTTGTTGTAACTCCAACCCCAGGTAGAGCAATCAAAATTTTGGCTTGGTACACATTTTGTTCAGTTCGTGTTATTTTTTTGAACATATGTAACTTTTATTTATCATGTAGATTTTCATCAGTTTGAACACAATTGCAGCAATATTCAACAACATCTGCAGCGAGTCGTACTGTTATACCTAAAAACTATAATATTGTTTTGACAGCAAGCGTTGTCTGAGGTTGTTTGGCCATTTCTTGACCTCATGCCCTTTTCAATGATGTCGCCATGGGCTCACCACTAGGCCCGGCATTTGCAAACATTTTCGTCGGCCACCAAGAACAAACTCTTCAACGTTGTCAATGGACCGTTAGCGTACTTCCGGTACGTTGATGACACGTTCGCCGTGTTCAACAATGAAGATGATTGCAATGCGTTTCTTTCCCACCTCAACTCCCTTCACCCCTCTTGACGCTTCACCCATGAACAGGAATCCAATCACTCCCTCCCCTTCTTAGATGTGTTGGTTGAAAGCTGTGACTCCGAATTTTCAACATCAGTCTACAGGAAACCTACCTTCACTGGCCAGTATCTACGCTGGAATTTCTTCAGCCCCCACAAACGGAAAATCAA
>JGI24158J21664_10010466_pt1 | contig 12369 bp, 2 predicted proteins | sample Ectturendosymbi3_FD_21664 | JGI IMG/M metagenome (IMG submission 21664) | reverse complement strand
TGTTGACTGCGAAAGATCAGATCTGTGGAAAGTTTTGGTTTGGTTGTCAATGAAAAAGAATGAGTAGCTTGATTTTGCTGCTTGTTAGACTTCCATTCAGGCGTTATGAGTAAGGCAAGTTTTTCAACTTTTCTTACAGCTTCTGAAGTACTCAGAGTTTATGTAGTACGATGAGCTGGATACACAAATTTTATATGCAACCTTTTTCTTTTTTACATGCAACTTTTATCAAGTAGGCTTATTGCGCAAAATGTCAAAGCGTGATTTAAAAAACATGCTTGAGAAGTATTTCAGTATACAGTAGTTCTGTTCTCGTTGATGACCGATTCAAACTGAATATTGACAACTTTTTAGTACAACTTTTGTTACAAATAAATGCATATTTCTTGCGATTTTATTGCAACAAAAACTTGCCCTAGTTATGAGTCCTAGTTAAGTTTTCGGACAGGTGCGGGTTTGAGACTCAAAAAGTGTGGGGCGGGCGTGGGTTGGTCTACGGGGCGGGTTTTAATTTTGCAGGTGCGGGGCGAGTGCGGACAAAAAATTAACCCGCGCAGGACTTTAATACCTACATAATTTCAATACAAAAAGAATTTAAAATGATGCAAATGCATGTTCTTATTGGCAATATATATATATATATATATACACACATTAGGCGCTACCTACTTGTTTAGCATATCTTTTATACACTGTATAGTAGATTTAAGTAGTGCCAGGTTGAGTTGTGCAAATAATTGTCAAGTGTGATTGAACACTTAATGAACTACCTAAATAAACACAGCCAATCCGCATTTCTTCAAGCAGCTGCAATTCTGGTCAAGCAACATCACTGACAACATGAGCACATCCACATTTACAACACAAGTTCTAACATATCACAAAAAGCTTGTACTCACCAGTGTGATCCACCAGCTTTGACACGACTTTCATTATCGTTAAGAGGAAAAAATACAAGCAGTTTTGTTCCTAATTCCAAAGATGAAACAATTGGTTCAAAATCTAAACAATACAAGTAAGCTGAGTGGAAGATCAAAAAGCATAGGTATTCATTAAAGATCTACCACAACTTTAGCTGGAATGAAAGTGTTAAGCTCTTTTGTATCTCTAGCCAAGGCACCTGTAGCAAGAGCTGGATAATTTACCATATTTTTCAGACCGTAAGGTGCATGTAAATTCCTTCAATTTTCTCAAAAGTCGCAAGTGCACCTTATAATGCANTGCGTCTGATGTATGAATCTGGTTGTGCTTTCTCACCTAGTACCAATTTTATGTGGTCAATGGTGCTATTTATTTAATTACTTTTTTGTAAACAGACCTTCATGTAATGTAATAAACCAGCAACAATTACAGTGAGCAGCGGATATGGTTCCACTAATAGCTAGCACATACCTCAGTATTGAAGCACAGATCATATTACTCCACAAGGATCCTGCGCACAAAGCTATCTGTGGCAATATCCACCATTGATTAGTGTAAAAGTAACAAAATGTTTGCCATGCTTACTGTTTTAGCCTAAAGCTGGAAAACACTAGTAGTGTACCTTCTGGGATTTGAATTTGCTGAGAAAACCACCTGGTAATCGTGGATATTGCCACAGCGAAACAACCTGTTAATCAAAATGTTAAACTTCCCACCTACTGCAGTGTATTGCCGCTTACTTGCAGCATACACTGACTTGGGTTTCTGGACAGATATAATACCTCCATTTTTTCAGTGCTAATATTCATTGCAACCTGCTCGCATACAACTGCAAACTAATCAAGTGCATGATGAAAATCCTGTTCAGGCTATGGAAGCAGTACCAAGTCATCTACAAAAAGCAAACGGTTGATCATGAAGTTCCCAAAATTGACACCCCATTGACTCAGCTACGTATATTCAGTTCTTAGACTATGAAGAGGCATGTTGACAACACACAATCTTGGGAGTCCAAGATCTGTAGTGATAGGCTGTGACTTAACTCTGCCGACATGTACACAAACTTCTGAAGCAGAAATACACTGACTTGATGGCCAGTAACAACAGGCAGCCATCAACATCCTACTTCTGTATCACACCACAAAGCTTTTCAGAATGAACTCAGTCGTATGTTTTCTCAAGGTTGACAAAACATACCTGCAGCCTTCCCATCCTTTAGTGTTTGACATCTAGGAAGTCAAAACCAGCAATCTTCCCAGCCTTTAGTGCTTTATCAGCTAGGAAGTCTTTGGTCGCAGTGATAGTATTTGTATCCGATACTGTGAAAATGACTGAGTTTGAAAGATCTGTGAAAATGTTCTCTGCATCTGCCAGGGATACACTCTTCATTGCTGAGTAAGAGACCATTTTGGCATTTGATAGATCCAACAGTATGAGCTCTTTTGCTGTGAAGATGCCAAATCTTTTCCCAGAACACTTTATTAGCTTCTCAATAATTGGAATGCACTATTTGTCCAAAATATTTCCTAGATTGTATTTTGGACTTTTTCACAGATGTGAACTTTCATGCCTCAGCATACCACAAATGTGAAAAAGTTTCAGCTTTTTTCTGATGCCAAGCCTTGTATAGTAAGTTCTTTGCTGAAATAGCATCTTTCACCTCATGGCTCCATGGTGGGTTTAATTTTTTGTCATTATTCACCACACCAAGTCATTCCCTCCACATACCTGAGCGCAGATGAAGCTATAGCTGCTTTTAACAGATGCCACTCAACCTCCATGTCTGCTATGCATTCCAAAAGCTCTACACATTCCGGAAGATATCAAAGGTATCAGAATAAGGACAATATACTGTCTACAGAGGTCTTTCTTACATCTTTGTCCATCCGGACCTCCTACTTTATTTGGTAAAACCTCCTAAACTGCACATGTGCAGGCCCTGTTGATTTTTCAAGACATGTTGCAGACCACCAGATGGTGAAAGGTTGAGAGTTCTGTTCCTATTTGGACAAAAATGTTGAACAATGATCGGAATAAGCCAGATGAAACTATTGGTGGAATAGTACTTTTAAGTGTGTAAATCATTTTTTGAGCACTGCACCTGTGGTAATTACATGCCAGAGTAAATAACAAGACTAAAAGACTAAGTGGTCTGATGGCCAGTGAATACACTACTTGTCTGCAAGTACCTTAGTTTGTCGTTATGCTATCNTTAATCATCAGTTACAAGTTAGTGGTTCCCAACCTTTTAAGTGTCACGGACCCTTTAAAGATTTGGCTNAAAGCTGGAACCCGTTTAACACGTTGGGTGCAACACTGTGGTGTCATGTCTAATACCTTACCGCACAAATTGGTGGCGCAAGCCNTGTCATGTCTGGCCGNAAATTAGTTATGTAATGCGAGAGGTGCTGTCTGACTTTAAATTGATCTGTGTTTTTCGATTTATCTTTTGGCTATTACTTACGAACCAGAAGAGCTACGAAAAAACTGAGATATCATGAGAAAACTTACTTCATACCACCTGCTATAATGTCATTCTTTTACTTCTGCAACGTCACTGTGGCGTATTACTGCACAGAAACCACAGGTGCCCAGTTGGTACATCTCATTTGAAAAACGCATTACCAAACCATTTGCAAAGGACTTCGTTGGAAATATGGTGTTGTAATCAATACAAGTTTTTCCACTATGATTTTTTACGATAAACCTCACCATCTATCATTTTCTTTTGCCTGGAGCACAAGTGCAGAATGCACTGAATTGTAATGTACCAATGAAAACAATGGATTCTGACTGCCAAAAAAAACAAGGAATGTTGGTATAACACATAAAGGCAAATTACACAGGTTTCAAGGTGTTATTATTGTGGAAGCAAGGTATCATGCACAGTGAAACCCCATATACAATACAACATAGCATCTTTGTGTTTGCCACTCTTCCTGCACAGTTTGCACTTTTGATGAACATGTTTTAGGGCTGTTCTTGTATGGAATATCATCATTTTCAACACGGAAACAATTCATTTTTATACCTAGAAATACATTCTATTTTACCTGATATTTCTAACTACTAAAAATTTAGCAGCAGAAAACTAATTTGCAAACCAACAACATTGATTTCAATGTGAAATGTCTTGATCAGAGCATGTGATTGTGGTGAGAACTCTGTGTTGTGGCAAAATGCTCCTCTGCTTATCTCTTCATTCTCTAAGTTGTGTGAACCCGATTCACCAAGCACAAATTTTTGTAAGTACCACAGACCAGTGACGAACCCCTTCCATGATCAATTCAGTAATAAATGAATGTTTCTGGTCATACNTTTACGGTGCATCTCATAAGTTAGATCACACCATGTTGCATGTCGCAACACACGCATCACAACGTGAAATGTTGCCATGTTGCAACCAGCNTTTTAATAAAACCAGTTAATACTGTTACGCACCGGTGGACCCTACTAGAAAAGGCTATCATCTGCTTTGTGCGCCNAAAATCTTGAATGTTTCATGGAACCTACCAGTAACATATTGACATTGTTGCATAACAATCCAAATGTCTAACAAATTGAATTGTGAGTAAAAAGCATTACTAAAGGCAGGCTAATTGCATCTTGCATGCCTTTGATGAACTGAATAAACATAATATGGTGGTTCACATGAGCATGCACCCACATGGCCCTGCAAGATATTTTTTCTGGCCGTCTAAGGAAGACCTGTGCTATGTACCATACACCCACATTCTACTCAGCATTGGCATGCCTTACACTTCAAGTGGACGACAACACAGAATTTCAGAAAAAGATTTTAAAAAGATACAGTCAATGTTTTCTGACATCAACAATTAAACAGACTTGTAGTTATGCTTTGATGCTACATGGATTTTATGTTCATCTTTGAATGTTTATTTATAGTACAGTGTTTTGCTAAAAAATTTTTGCAGTAATTGACGAGTGTTGCACAGTGAAGCATTATGTATTGCAGTAAAGTCACATTTAAGGTAGAAGATTTCTATATAGAGTATAGACTATGTAAAATTATTCTGCTTGAGGCTTAGTGCTCTCACTCAGCCATAATTTGCTTAAAAACGTGTGCTCAATAAAGCATAAATTTGCACAGCTTGAGTTTTTCTTAAATGAAGGACTGGTTGGTGTGTTTGAATCAATTTCAGTATGTTCATGCATTCTTTAATTGAGTTTGTATTACATTGTTTGCCCCAGAGCTACCTGATTCAATGAATAGTTGTGAAAAAGGTGTAAAAGTAATGATTAAGAAAACAGTTTTTTTTTTTCATAGTAGGCATCAAATTTCATTGAATTTTTTTATTTGGCATGAAAGAGTATTGGTATAAGAATAAAATATGTGAATTTCACCTTTAAAATTTTATACCCATTTTTTATAGATGTTCAAAGTCGGGCCTCCGAAAAATGTGTGAAGCAAATTGAATGCTCTATTATCATAAGAAGCAGTTCTCTTAGAACTTTTTAAGGTGTTTTTTTTAATTCCTTGGGTCTTAAAATGTCTGTGTAGCAATTTTCAGCCATCTCATGTCATCAGAGGCTGAGAAATTAGAAATTTAATAAAAATTTAAGCATGTTCACTGAAGTGCAACGAGTAAAAATGACGTTTTTTAAAGTGATCATAACTCCATAAATAATGGGAGTTCTTCTTCAAAAAATTTTTTTGCATTCTTCATTTTTCAGTGATATCTACAAGTGTGCCGAATTTCATTGAAATACAAAACACTTGGTTTAACTCATTTGCTCATTTGGCATGGAATGACCTGTTGATGAGTTGGAAGCAACAACACAAAACCCAAAGATTTGAATGAAACAGCATAGGTTATATTAAAAACAAGTGTTTCCACTATGAAAAAGATTCAACAATGAAGCAACTAGAGTTCAACCAATGAATCGGCATGCCAATATACTGTATATTGGCCAATACGATGTTACTAATGTATCGTATCAGCAATATTCCACTGATCTACATCGGCACCATTTGCTCATAAGTGTTACGCTGTTGCTCTGCATGGAGTGTTCAGAAACATAAATTGCTACTTAGTCTCTGACCCTGACTGATTAACGCAAACGCTCTGTCCTGTCCGTAGCACACACAGCCTTCATGCATAATGAGCAGACTGGTGTGCAATATTCCTGACAAAATGCTCTATGACGTAACATTTGCTTGCAGGTTTTGAAGCAGCAAGCAGATGATTGTCCTGCGAGCAAATTGGGTTACATGCTGTTGTGTTGGTTGACTGTTTTATCAAAGTCTCTCTAGGATAGGCAGACTTGTGTTCACCATGCATCAAATAAGTGTCTACGTCACAATGAGCAGTGACCCAGGTTTGCACAGAATTTGATGTTGTATGTTTTTTCATCGCAGTGAAGTGACGGTTTTAATGCATCTCGCATTGTTTTTTACTTATGACATCTGAGCATAGGCACATATGTCTGCACAGGGAGTACAATATGTAAAGAGGCAAGGGCTTAGGTTTAGCCTACAGTTAACACAATGCAAATAAGAAGCTAATAACAGCTTGCCAGCACTGAAACCACGACATTACTTGTGTCACACTGAGCCATTTACAGACATCACAGTCAACAGAGACAGTCATGCTATCCAACCTTATCATGTGACCAGTTCAGCCAATCACATTCAGCTGGTGGCAAAATAGCTCTAGGAGTGTACATTTTGCCATGTAAGGCAAAATGGACACTGCTTGTTCTTAACCCTTTAGAGACGGCCCATAGACTCAATGAATATTTTTTCATGATTTTTTAAAACTTTTGTATACTTGCCATAACAAAACCATAACTACTCTCTATTATTTCAAATTGGCTTCATTTTGCTTGTATTATTATCTTCTCATTTTAGGAATGTTGGGGACTACTGCTACTTGAATATACATAAAACTAACCACTTTTCCATTTGGCAAAACTAATGAGAAAATGCTTGTATTTCTTTAGTAGTATGACTATTTACTGACATTTGAATTGCCTTTCTGTAGATTGCAAGTTATTCAAACATATGTTGCACATACAATACGCTGGTTTACTTTTTACAACATGACAAAGCCAAAACACCAACTGCAGAAACCACCCACGTACGCCAGGGACTCTACAAAGTTAGAAAGTGTTCGCCTCACTGTGTGTGGAACACTGCACTGAACTTCTTATGGAGTCTCTTTTCAAACTTTTCACATTGAAGCCTAGTGTTGTTTTGGCAGAAAACATATCTTGCTTGTGAGACAGATTTCAGTGTGTAGTTCACGCCGTCATGACTTGCTGTTGTGTTGCGCTGTAGGGCCACCCAAACAGAGCCTTGCTTCTGCTTTTACCAGATACCTTGTAACTTCTCTTCAACATTGGCGATGAGTAGTCTTTGAATGATTGTCATAGCTTTAGAAGCAAAAAGCCACCACAACAGAAACATTCAGGATGTCGCTAAGTAGGTTCCACCAACATTTCCGTGATCGCAGCCGCAGTAAATAGGATGAAAGCATACGATCTTACATGTCCATGCCACCCCTTGATTGTACATCTTGACATACTGCTCTTCTGTGTCCATTTTTAACTCGTCTTTATGTTTTGCTGACAGACGTCATAGTAAAAAAGTTGCTGGCAATCGTGACTGGACGGTTATTGTTTTATCTCACACAAATACCACTGCCATCTGATCAGTGATCGTAAGATCCTCTGGGCTATTTCTTGCAGTCCTTGTTTGCAATCAAAGAGCAGTGTCCAGTTCCATTTTCTCTGGTTGTAGCCTAGCGCAGGCTCTGATATCTTTGGCAGCCAGTCATGGCAGTCACACAAAAAACTGGTAACTTATAAAAAAAATTATTGAAGAAAAAGAAGTTGTTATCACTGCTTACTGGGCTAAGCATGGTGGTTGCAAGACGTGTTCCTAATGAGGTGGAGAATCTTTTCCACAATATATTGAAGTAATACAGAAAACCGTCAACACTACACAGCATCCCACAGTTTATATTAAAATTTCATTGGTTTTCCTTTTTACAAACTATTTAGCGCTGTGAATAACTTTTATATGGAACCACTGATTCATCTATACGAGATTTTTTGAAACACACCAGTTTTTCCAGCAATGGTAATACTTTTGCCAATTAAGAAGAGGCTAAAATTTGATTGCCAACTGGATGTAGTGGGACTGTTTGGAGGCCAAGAGACAGACGATTCGACGACTGCTACACAGCTGCATCAGTGAAACCCTCCCCCCACAAACAAGCTGTGGTGTACACACTAAATATATTACAATTTTTCAGGGAAAACAACATTTCAGAAAAAATGCAAGTTTGAATGACTTTTGTTAATGTTTGATTTAGTTGAAATTTACAGATGGTCTTATTTTTACCCATAACTGTAGCACTCTGTCGTCATGTTTTCTATCCTAGGAAGCAATTTGACTATATTTTTGTAATGAAATAGATTGGTGAAAGTGACAAACTTGTTTCATATCTGTCAAACAATGAGTTATTTCAACAGCACTGTAGTGTGAAACAAGAATGGGTTTAAAAGTTACTTCACTATTGTCCTTCCATTACTGCACTTACATCTGTTGACAAAGATGGATATTTTTGTACTGTAAAGGACTAACGTTCCCATTTTGAGAACATCGTTTTCAAACTCCTTGTGAGGAAAGAAACGGACAAAAAATTGTAAACTGAAGCTTGGGTCAGTCAAATAGAACAATAAAAATATTTACATGGCATATTTTCTTGAAAACTTTTCTAGTTTACAATAAACAAACAAGGATCAGTTTGGCCACCTAAAAAACTACATTTTGACTGAATATGACCGCCATGAAAACAAACAACAATTTGGATTTCATGAATTGGGTGTATTTTTTACAGCACCAACCTAGAAGAAATTTCTAAAGAAAACTGGATGTTCATTTATAATCCATGAAATAGTTACGAGCATTTAAAAACATTTTGGGAACGTTGGTCTCTAAAAGGTTATCACAATCTGCTTTTTCATAATTGTAACTTGTGCATTATTTTTTTTATGTGGCCTGAAGAAAAAAATGCACAGTAATGCGTTTCAGCTGTAGTTTGAGTAATGCAAAATTATCTGCATTGGTTATCGGTAATGAAAAATGAATAACATTAGCATCGGCCCCAAAAAAACTTATTGGTTGAGTTCTAGTTTCTAACACATCTTACAATACCTTTAAGGTCTTTACAATGTACTAATGACAATTTCATAAATAGCAAAGATTTTTTAAGGTGTATCTTCATCAGAATTGGATTCTAGTAACATTTACCAAGATGGCTATTATTATCAGATAATTCAAAAGCTATGACAATTTGAACTTACGAAACAGTTATCACGGAACTTAGGCTAATTGATTTAGTAATATCAATACGCTTCTGTCATTGACTCATCACCAGTACAGCATTAACAGTTTGACGCCCGGCAGGTTTCGGGGATTCTCGTGCCAAAAAAACGGATCGCACGTGGCTTTGTGCAAGCATAAATAACAATTGGGCCCTAGGCCAGGTAACATGAGCCAAAATGGCCCAAAAACTACCTCACTTATGACGTCACTCACAAAAAATCCGCAACCCCCAACCAAAAAAACTTTTTTCAAGTGCAGACTAGAAGACCAGCCAAATCTTTTGATTGAAGGTTTGAACAGCTCTCTAACGCAATCGGCGGAAGAGCTATGGTGTTGGTAAGGCAACCAAAAACTGCTGGTTTTAGGCTGACATCCAGATACGATATATTCCTAGACCAGCCATCAAAGTGTTAACTGCAAGAGTAGTCGTGTGGCCCATGACACAAGCAAGCGTAAAGAGGTGCCATATTTTGAGTCATATCATGAATAATGCAAATTTTCTGTCTTGCACACCAAGTTCAACATACAAAGTAACAATATGTTGCCAGTATACCAAAGAAGTATTAAATGTTGTCATATTAGTTATGACAGTAGATATGCACTTTAAAATGGACCATACAAAGTATTGCATTAGTAATAAATACAAAAATCGTACAGTGACAATAAAAATTGTTACTCACCTGATGTAAGTTTAATGAGTTGAACCACATTTGGGTCAACAAATTCCACTTCATTAGCGAAATCAAGAAACAAGTCATTGCGAAAAAACCTAGAACAATTAGCAGCTTTTTGAAAATTTTTACTGTTGGCGCAATCAACATTAATGCAATGTCATCAATTAACAGTCACATATAACATGGCGGTTGATAATAAAGTGAACAACAACAAACCGTGAAAAACAAAAATGCTATTGTTGCTCTTGTAACACACCTCATTCAACAGGAGTGATTATATCGAAAGCCAACATACCAACACATAGTAAATTTTGAAGAGGGGTCAAAAATTTAAAGGATTGATTTATAGAGGTTTTTAATTAGAATGTTCAACTGAAGCATTTTTGTGTTGATCTATGCTTTCACCAAATTTGGTAGATAACCACTCGTGTAAGGTGCATATATTGAGAAGTATAAAACGTTTTCTTTATGATGGACTTCAGACATGCTAAATTTCTTTAAAAACAAACAAGAAACAAGAATTAAGTAATAAACTGAAAATATACAATATGAAAGATGACTAACATCTGCGTTCCATTCTTGTTTTTCAAGCATACAAGTGAAGCAGCGCATCACACACATACAAGGAAGATCTATTATATAGGTATATATATGTTGCATCTTACTGCAGCATTCAGTAGGATTCTATAGAAGCAAGTGTCTCATCAAATTANCTTTTGCAGTGTACACATGATCAGTATAAACATACTGCAANGATTTACTCATGTATATATATATACTTCGATGTTGCCTGTTTTTTTTTCAGAGACATTTTANTCATTGTTTGCTGAGGCATTTTGGTCACTGAGACATTTCGGTCATTTGTCTCACTGTTGTATCAAAACTTGCGGTAACAGTGCTTATTAGCCCAAATTTTAAAAGATTCTGACCAAAATGACTCAAAAATTTTTTCAGTTGTTTTGAAAACATTTTGGTCTACGACTGAAAAAAACCAGGATGTTGCTTATTGCTTTATTGAACAAAATTTTGAATATAAGGTGTTTTTGCATGTCAATACACAAATAAAAAGTTGTAAATATTTCAACTAATATGTTAACCATGCAAGCATCTTAATTTCTTGCCACAAAAACCAACATTTAAAGCTATGTTCTAATAAGGAGACACATTATCAGCATTTATTTTTCATCATAGCAATAGCACATTGCAGATATACATAAAGTGATAATCTTTCCAAGGAGCTAAACAGATGCTTTATAGTACAGACGAATCTGGTTAATCACGTAGCAAATTTGCCAAGCTTTTTTACGCGTTTTACCGGAATATGCAATTAACTGTATCAAACTAATATCATCAAGTTTACTGCCTTACCCTACTTCTGCCCATATACGCGCTATCTGACACTGTTGGTATCTTGCAACTTGACACTGAACAGGGAGATTTCTAGAACTGTGGGATATAGAAGTGCTTCCAGAGTTCTAAAAATCCATTGCTCCTGATACAGCAGTTTAAATTCTGAAATCCTTCAGTGTTTAGCAAACCAACAATCATCAGTTGAAGCATAAATTTAAAGTTGTTGCGGCCCATGCACTGCATGTTATCTTCAACATGTGCACTGCGTGGCTGCGTGTGTTATGTAATAATTGCCTGTATCGGTAATTGAAGGCTTCCCACACTTGCTGCTATTATTTTTCTGCTTGCATTCGACTATGCAATGCAGTTGTAAACATGTTTATGTCTCACAGCTGTCGTGTATGATGAGTTGTAGAACTGCGGCATATAGAATGCTTCTAGAAGTTCGAAATATCTCTTGGTCTTGATACAGCTGGGCACTGTATGTAAACACTTAACTGGTTTGTTAGCCTGTGGCGTCATGAAGATTTTATAATACCACTGGCGTTTGTTATGCATCATTCCAGAGACAGATCGATATAATCAGTCGATATTTGGGCTTTGGCAAGATATCGGTATCGGCCAAAACGGCCAATTTTATCGGCCTCCGTAGGTGTTAACAAAACACTGCTATATTCCTCAATCATCCGGATAACTTGCGCAAGGAAGCACAATGAACCAAGTCAAGACAATTATCTTGCGAAAATGCTAGAAGGTGCGTTTTCATAAACAAACAGACAAGATGAACTGTGAAGCACATGTCGGCCATCGCAGCCGACACAAAAGCATCATCATTAACACTTTGAGAACCGGCGTACGATATATTCGTACTTCGATTTCGGCCTAAACAACAGCAGTTTTTGGTTGCCTTACCAACGCTCTAGCTCCTCCACCGATTGTGCTAGAGAGCTGTTCAAGGGCTCAAACGGATCAGCTAGTCTAGCAGATTGCACTCGAAAAAATATTTTGGTTGGGGGTTGCGGATTTTTTGTGACTGACGTCATAAGTGAAGTAGTTTTGGGGTCATTT
>JGI24158J21664_10010465_pt1 | contig 12369 bp, 11 predicted proteins | sample Ectturendosymbi3_FD_21664 | JGI IMG/M metagenome (IMG submission 21664) | reverse complement strand
TTTCTCATTGCGGTACATGTTCAAGTTGACAAAAATTTGTGACGGGCGATGGTGAAATTGTTGCTGAATGTTGCCAGACACCGTTTGGGACATTGCGCAGAGATTCCCTCACAGTCGTATTCTCTTCCGTTACGGTTTTAGTTACGCAAGTTTCAGTTGACGTCTTAACATCCGAAATAAAAATGCGGCCTGATAATAAGCAGGCGCAGTTGTTGCAATTTAACATTGTTCTCATCTCCAAGATAAAAATTGTAGGTTTGCCGTTCTTAGAGGTTTTTATTCTTGTCGGCTACGTGCGCTAAAATTTGTTAGAGATCAGCTTTTTTGTTATTCGCAGATCATCTTTTTGTACCTCGTGTATGCACGTATATGTATTAAGCATTGTTTTGTTGCAGCGTTTGATAGTGTGACAAACGTAGCAATGCCTAGGCATCAAGCGAAAGTGTGCTCAAGCATTTCCAAATTGAGGGATGGTCAACTGAACAACTGAGCTTTTATCGCAGTGTTGTCGTACAGTGAACTGAGCAAAACAGTTTTCAAGTAGTGCGCCTCTAGCGATTGTAATTTTTCTTTGCAACATCCTTGGTTTTCCAGAACCTCCACAAGAATTGTTGTGATTTTCGATGTAAGTACAAGAGCTATCGATTTGAAGCTGAGAGCTAAATTTTTTAATGAGCTTATCAGAAAGTTTCTCTTACCGGCTGACCAGTCAGAATTTCCACGTATCATGTGTGGAAGCCATGAAAAAACATTGACAGTGTACACCATCAAACTACAAGATTCGGAAGCAGCAAGTAGGAATAAAACTTCAATAAAGTATATGGAGCCTGTAAAAGCGTGTTAGGATATTGGTAGTCTCCAATCCTTTACTCTTCTCTTACAGATCTGCCATATATGCCAACAAACTGTACCTGCAAGGGTTTCGTGAAACAGACTCGAAACGCTTGGCGGAAAATAATGCCAACGGACCTTTTATTCGAGGTATTGTTGAACTTCCGCTTCGAACACAAACATGGGCTAAGCACTTTCAGATGAAGTGCCGTGTGCAAAACCTGTTTCACGTTCTGAAAATGCTTAATTTAGTAAAATAATTTTTGGATGAAAAATCATTTAGGTGCTTCATTGAGGCTGCGTGTTTGTTGGGCAGCTGTGCCCGTTGAAGTTCAGCGAAAAAGTTATTAAAAGTCGAAGATTAATTACATTCATGTTCAGCCGCCTGATATTGATACTTCAGTCACCAATAAGTGCCACTAGAGAGCAGGTTTGGAAGCAACCACCGTGACCGTATTATGTGCGAATGCTCAGGTGACGTCTTCATCGACAAAACTGCAGAAGTCGATTCTTCAGCTGTCTTGGGTCCAAACGTCACTGTTGGTGAAAATGTCAAAATTGCAGCTGGCGTTCGAGTTGTTAACTCGATAATCCTACCCGGAGCCGTTCTTAAAGTAAGGATCGTTTTATTTACTCACTATAATACAGTAGATGCTGCTTAATAAATCCACCTTGATACCAGCTGATTACAGACTTCATAGGCGGCGGTTTTGTTAACAGGCACATCCAGACCAACAGGAAAAGACATAAGCCTTAGTTCGTTCACAAATATACTACATACACAATTGTAAATGAATTAGCAAAGCTTGGTCTGGATTATTAACCGGTTATTTATAATGCATTAAAGTGGCAAAATTCCGTTGCAAGGCGAATCGGAATTTCCAGACGGGCTTTTTTTGAGAAATGATTTTGATATTTTGAGAAATGATTTTCCGAAAATATAGGCACACTGTCTTGTACACAAGAAAGAAATCGTTCAGGTGGCAAGAAATCGTTTCAGGTGGCGATAGTTGCATCGCAGTTCTCGAAAACGGTCTGATATGCCTCACCGAGCGTTAAGGTCAGGAAACGGGTGATAAGAACTACATCTTCTACGGCTTATTGAGATGAAAAAAGACATTTACCATAACTTGTTGAAAAAGATTGCGGCTTACCTGTAGGACTGAAGTCGTGGGGAGCAACACCAACTGGTATGCGCGGTAGAAACAACGTATTAGCAGTAGGTTGTCCTTAGCACCTGTTGAAGCTTAATTGCTTTGTGTCCTTGTGGTTGCTTACTTCATATCACACAGCTTTATTTCAGCCGCCAGTTTGGTTGCGTTAAGGGCTCATTGTTGCCAACATTGGACAGAAATGTTTGTCAATTTTAGGTTTATTTTGTTTGCGAAGGCGAATCTTTCGAATCCAAAGTGCATGTTCTGGAATAGGGGTTCAACCTGGGGTCCGTGAACCCCTTAGCTGTCCAGGAATGTGTTTCAGGGCAGTGGTCCCAGGGCTGCGGATCAATTGATACCGGGCTGCGAAATCATAGAATGTATACTGGTGGTGACACCACTCGCTTTCTTGACATGTGATTGGTCGATTCTTCCCACGGAAGCACTGTTGCAAGGTTACTCCCCGCACCGCGGTAGAATTGTCAAGCGTTGACATGTCCGCGGTTACAAAAAGGTTGGGGACCACTGCTTTCGGGGGTTCGTAAATCAAAATCCAATCAAGAAAATCTGCTAGTTTTTATCGCCTATTTGGGCCATTATTCAGCTTGGTCGCACCACAGCTGTAGTCTGACATGCACTTTCAAGGCTGACTAATTAATTCCAGCACACACCTTGGCGATGTAACAGTCCACACTGTCCACAGAATTTTTTGCTAAAACTTCGCATGTGCACTGACATTAATAAAAGACTTGTTCATTTCGTTCATGTGTAGACCGTCTATTGTTTAAAGTATTCGGGGGTCCACAAAAATAAATATATGAATTGGGGGTTCGCGAAATGGAAAGTTTTTGAGAAGCACTGCTCTAGAACTGCTGCATGTTGGATATAAAGCACCAAAGCCATATTCTTCAGTACAAGTGCCTTTGCAAAGCCTAGTAACACAAACCCTACTTGCTATTTTCAGTGATTATTGATCATAAACTGTACAATGATTTTTGCTGTGCTTGCCTGTCGGTTTGTTTGTTGTGAGAATTTGAGGAACGTACTCACCTGGAATGACAGAGATGTCAGTGACGTAAAAGCTCCGAATCGAGAAACAGCTTCACCGCTTGGGTTTTTCCAACTTCACTCACGTCTGCTTTTATGGCATACATTCAAACTCTCCTCAGTATATTGCTCCTATTGCAATAACGTGTAGTTTTGCCAACATCGCCGAGGAAGCTATTTGTATTTACGTTAAGAGACGATTTGCATCGTCAGTAGACCCACCCTCGGTTTTACTTCGTTAACGTACTGCTCTGAGGAAGTGAAGTGGTCCTTTGTATCTTTCTGTCATATGCTTCCAAGGTGCTGCTATAGCTGTGGTGGCCAGGTAGGACATAGAGTGTTGTGCATGGCAATGTGGTGATAGCTATTGCTGTAAGATTGCATTTTGTGCAATGCTGATACTCTGTTGTTTGATATTTTCTGATACTTGCTTTATGTTGATATCAACGTTGGCATCATTTCCTTGTTAATTTTATCGCGCTATGTTGAAATCAAGCGCAAGCCTGTGCGTTGGGCGTTGGCGTGGCGCAGAGCGTTTCAGACACTGCATATGTAGATCCCAGCTTTCTCAACCTTGCCAAGTTCCTGCTTATATTTGTGCTTCATACTAGTTAACTTTTTTTCGCAGAATTTTAGCATAAGTTTACATCTACACCACTGGCAATGGTTGTGGTAGCGATAGAAACGTTGTACACTATACGTATGAATGAACCATGATGTGGTGGTGGTGATTTCTGCTATGTTTATTTTACCAACTTTTGATTTCGTATGGCTTGCAAAAAGTGAAGTAATTTCCATTAAGCTTTTTCAACTTCCGATTACATTGACGTGTACCCAAGATTTTACTAAGCTTTGTCAGTCGCTCATCATTCCAATCGAAATCGACGTCTCTTTTCTCGGCCCCTTCTGCAACACGCTGCCAGCTGAAAAAATAGAGTTTAGTTAAACAAAGACAGTGATTCCGAAAGGAATAGGTCGTTAGTTTTTTTCTTTTGTTAACAAAATACCTTCGAAAATGTTGAAAGAAAATTTATTACATAACTTTATCCTAAACAAGCGCTATCAACAACAAACAGTCTACGCTGCAACACTTCTAATTAAAATAAATATATTTAGTTCCAGGCCATCGTTGACAGTGATTTTGTTGCTGAAACGCAAGGAACAAGTACAGGCGAAGAGTCCAAGTCAGACTAGTCATCCAGTTCAGAGATGTAAACGGCGCTATTGTGAAGCCTGAACCGGGCCCGAGCCCGACAATAATTTTTGAAGCCCGATTTAGGCCCAAAAGACAAATTTACCGAGTGACTCAAGATATGCGTAACCAGCTTGGGACACCAAGTGGGGATGAATAGTTTTCTGAGAGGGGCCCACATTTTTAAACTACGCCCAATAGTTTTGAACTGTGTCCAACACATTTTTCCAGGAGGGGCGAAAATTTTTCAAATTTTCTTAGGGGGATTCTCCCCCTGCGCCTCCCTGGTTACGGGCTTGTGCGTAACTACAAGGAATTGTTGGGGTAGCAAAGTAAGCATTACTAATAATTCAGAATTAATGACTTTTGTTGAAGATTTATTCCAGGAGGAAGACAAACAGGCAAGTGCAGAAGCCCAGGCTGGATTTAAGGAAACAATCAATCAATGAATTGTGTTTTTTCAGTGATGTTAATATATGTCGTCGTTCAACAAAAAGATTACGTGGATTGGCGAAGTGACCGCGAGGTCTATAATTCAGCCAACCCTAAAAAGTATAAATAGAAAGGCAGTACAAGGATTATGAATATCACAAAGAAAAGCAAAGAAAAACAACGCACAAAAAAAAGTAAAACATAAGACGTAAGTGGCAGAAACATCCGTCCTGCAACGAACAGCGCCACAGACATATAACCAATCGCTGAAAAAAACAAACAAAACCTGCCTCGTTCGTATGAAACAATTATGTCATTTCTACCGGGAAGCAATGAAAATTATGTTTGAAAGAGAAGCTGTTTATATAATTTTATTAAGTTGAAGCTGTTGAAGATTTTTCTCGAGTAAGAATTTCTATTCAGCCAAAATTCTCAAGTGGCAATGTTGTATCAGGTTCAGTGACAGTTTTAGTTACGTCAGTGGCTCAGTTGGTGACGCGCGACAACCAATAGCAAATTTTTTCATAACGGAGAGATAAATCGTTTTTATTTTATATATTAAACCAACAGTTTTTATGTAAAACTGTTTAGAAAAATTGTAAATCTAAATCTAGAAACGGTTGTAAAAGTGAATATAGACGCAGTTGATGTACTCGCTAGCATTTTGAGATGCACCAAAGATTTAAAAATCCTTGTAAAGAAAAGTAAATGGAACCCGCAGACAACAAGGCTAATCAACAGTTTTAAGGATTCAGCTGATGCTTTTCTCACAAATGAAATTTTCAGATGGCGTGTGGGTCTAATCGTTTGGGAACACAAAACATGTCATTGTCACTGCTATGCAAGGCATTTTAAGTATCTCAACTATTAGTTTATGTTTAGGATTGTAGGTTTTTCTATTGAACTTTTAGAAAAGAAACGGAAATACAGAAAAAAAAACGTAAAATTAGTCCTGTTGCCGATTTTTGCCTGAACGTGCAGAAATTTGTGTTGACCCACACTGCTGCGACATTGCCTGTTACATTCTCCCGGATTCAAGTTCAGGTTCGTCATTTCCTCAAAAATTTTAACGCGATCGTTGCCCGTCGTCGTCCCGCAGTTTGTTATACGCTGTTCCACGTACTAGTTACGGCTTCGAACCGAATCACGTGAATGTGTCGTGGTGCAACGTTTTTTATATTGAGCGGGCAAAGGTCGCCGGAAGTTCGCACGGAAGCCAACGGTTGTGGTGGAAAGCAAAGGAGCCGTTTAAATAGAAAGATTTCCAGCCGCAACAAATAAATCTGATGAAAAATTTGCGCACATAAAAACAGAAAGCAAAGTTTCCGGACCTTGTTGGACAGGAATGTTGCAGTGTCGCGAAAGAGAAATGCTCGCGGTGAAAATCTGTCTCGTATTTCAGTGTGTTTAAAGTGCGGTTTGTTTGCAGGATCACTGTTGTATTCTTAATTCAATCATCGGGTGGAAATGCACGATTGGTGCTTGGTCGCGCGTAGAAGGGACTGCCTCCCAGCCCGACCCCAATGCACAGTACGCTAAAATCATCAGCGGGGGTCTATTCAATGATGAAGGCAAGCTGATACCGTCCATCACAGTTTTAGGTGAGTTTCGCTTAAGTTGCTTGGAATACATTCCACATTTTACGCACGATTTGCGTGCGTGTTACAATGTGTCGTTTATATCGAGCCAGGCAGTTGAAGTGATATGACATCGAAGCCCATTAGCCTGATGAGTAATGGGCTTCCGTGTCATCTTTTAGCCCCTGGTAATTTTTACACTTTGCGTTAACACGAAAAGCGAGGGGTCCGAGTGAGTCACACTTAAGCGACGACTTCGTAGTTGTGCGAAAACTGTGTTCGACTCAACGCGCACAGTTTCTTGCGCTATATATGTAGTCCACTTCTTTCTACCTTCAGTGTGAAGAAAGAAAGCAGGTAGCGCGTGATTCGTGCGATTAAAGCGCAACACGTGGCAGCGCCACATTTGCTTTCTTGTAAATCCGTGTCGTCGTCACGTTCAGGTTGCTTCGGCTGCACATTCGGTTTTTGTTGCTCGTGCCCAGCAAGTGTTTAAATAAAGCGCAAACTTTTGTTAAGGTCGGGGTGTGACTGTCGCGCCTGAAATGATCGTACTCAACACTATCGTCTTGCCCAACAAAAAGCTGCTGAGTAACTCCAAGAACCAAATCATCTTGTGATGCGAACTCGAATCTGCACCAACACAGACGAGTGCGATTTGCGTACATATTTTGCCTGACTATGCACTAGAGTTATGTCACGTTAGTTTACCTTCCTAGTAACGGCGTATGGTTATTCTTGTCAGTTCGTTTGCGAAGTCGCGATTAATTGCGACCGACATGTTAGGTTCGCCGTTCATAAAGCATTTACATTGTTGTCGCGAATACCAATGTTTGAAGCATATGGGACAATTTTATATTAGACAGTGGACAATTTTCGTATCATTGGAGTGCATGGGTTGCTTACTAAAGTTGACTGTTCAGTTATTCGAATTTTATCGTTGAAACGGGAGCCGTGTCCTTATCGTGGTGACATACGATCAGAATGGAATGCTAACTACAGTAGCTGGATTCGGTTTACCAATATTTTGCGTTACACGATTTCGCGCAGTTTCGTCTTTTGACACTTTAATCGTGAGCCCAAATAGGATATACGACCAATGCATGAGCAGTTATAAATTTTTTGCTATGTTGATTTCTTCGGTAGCATGGTCAGGTTCGTCGTTGGTATGAATAATTCAGATCGTCGCCAATCCTATTAACGTCGTTCAAATGTCATTGTACGTTGAGGCGAGTTGATCAATTGTGCGACACAACTGCCTTTGTTACAGCACTTATTAATGTCATTGCTTATCATTGAAAAACTCGACCCACTGAATCTGTTTCTTGTTCACAAATTCAGAGTCGAATGCTGCAGGAGATGCTGAGTTTTGCAAGCACCCGAGATTACTTAGTATTTCAAAAATTTTCTTCTCAGCCAAAAATCTCGCGATTCGAAGGATGCGGTGTGCGTTGATGGGTAGTAAGCAAGTGATCGACCCTGCTCTTTGCTCCTTATCCTCTTGTTGTTGCATTCTAAGATGCAGTTGTTCTATTTTTATTTGCCTCGTTTTGCGGGATAGCATGTCTTCAATATTGTTCGGCGATTTCTTCACCCTTTATGACGGCGCTTAACATCGACAATGCATAGCCGTGTGTGGTTCTTGCCAGGATAACCAGTCAGTCTGGTGGGCAATGCTGCTTTTTGGGCCATCCTGTTCTTGCTGCATTCGCACAATTGAACAACGCTTGTACAAACATTTTCATATCGATGTTAAAGTCATTCCAATTCCAGGATTCAATAATTGTGATTGCTTTTGCTTGACTCTTGTTTTCGCGATCATTATTAAGTTTTGTTAAGTTCCCATTCCATAGACGCAGCCACCTGCTGTTGTGTTTGGTCAATAACTTGTGCTGTGTTTCTTAATTTGCCATATGGAGAAAGATAAGCGCTGGTCATGGTTTGTGCTTCAACTGCTGTTTGAGTAAAAGGTATATTATGTTGTCCCGTGGGATCAAATTAATAAGGTTAAGTGACATGGTCAGCATACTGTTCGACTTTTTCGTCTCGGAGCTTGCGGTCGTAACAATGTTAACGATTTCATGTGAGTTGTCAGATTTTTTATTAACTTTCCCAGACGATTAATGATAACTTGCACTACGCTGACACTATCGGAAGGTTTGAGTGACTTGTCGTACCCGTTAAGTTCGTTTTAATGCTGCTTCAACTGAAAAATACATTGTGAGCATCCACCGGTGCTGCTAGATGATTGTATGTTAAGTGTGTTACAAGTTAAACCGACATGACTGATCACAACCCTGTTTCCTTTACGCAACTTGAGCGATTGTTCAAAAAAGGTCATTATGTCAATCGATCCAGGCTTTCACGAACAATTTTCTGATACCCGGCAGTTGTTGGTAGATTCCAAGTTTCATGCAAAGCCGAGTTTCATCGAATGTTTTGCAATCAATTCATCAGAGACTTAAGCAAAGTGTGATATCTGATTAGTGGGAATGGAAGTGCGCTGTTACTAAACATCGCATACACCTTCCGGTTTATCACCTCGCTTGCGAGAGTGAATGGCCCGTCTACCGTGCTAGCAATGATCCGCGATACAAACACGGTGAACTGATTGACACGTTTTTTTCGGAAATATCCAATCCATCGGTGAGGCCTGGCAGTACGCAAGACGCTATCACGAAAATTCAGCCCATTTTTCCAGAGGTTCTCACCAACTGACCACGTCGTGCTGTACTTTCGAAGATAAATCTGCTGTCGCATCTGTCAAATAACAAGCTGTACTGCGGCTGATGTGACCGCATAGTTGTGTTGACCTTCAGGGGTGTAGTGCTGGAAAAAGAGGTGTGGGAACGGCGTTCCCACACCAAATAGAAAGGAAGACTGCACCAATTATTTCGAATAGAGTGAGCATTCGCCTACAAGGATTTCCACACCGGATCTTCCTGTTTCATTGTAGATTTTTGACAAATAGGGCGAATCTACGTGTTGCTAGCACATTTATGAGATCGAAGTCTTTATTTCATGTAATCTTGTGCAAAAAGATGTCGGAACGCCGTTCCCACCCCACTACACCCCTGTTGACCTTATAACATAAATGTAACTTTTAGTTGGGTTTGCACTCGGTGTTGTTACTTCAGATAACATTTACGCACTGAGTTTTATTCGTGGAATACTATTTGCTTACAAAGAAGAATGCAAAATCGGTTTGCCCAAACGTCTTTGACTTCCAAAAGAACTGCGAGACAAGTGACTACAAGGTAAAGGTAAAGGTAGAGGCACGAGCCCATTTATTTAATGGCCTGTTCCGCTCGTTGAAATCTTAAATACAGTATATAGCCTAGACTTTCGAGAGTTTTTAAAAAATATTTAAACTTTATACCCACGCCACAGTGAAGAAGTGTGGCTCATATGAAGGTCTATGTTCAATAGACATTTGTGTTGAAAAAATCTGGCGGGATTTGCGGTTCATGACTTGTTCAAATATATTTGAACTTTCTACCCATGCCAGATTGACGAAATACGGATCAAATGAAAGGTCATGGTTCGTTAGATGTATTTGTGTTCTTAAATTGTGGGGAAACTACTTTCGTGAGTTTTCCAAAATCATTTCAACTTTTTCCCGCGGCACTTCCATTGGGATATTTTGCAGTTTCTCCAACTGCCTGCCACATTCCTTCTGGGTTGCCTGAGCCGGCACATCCACCACGCATTTTTTTCCATGTCTTCATAATTTTTCAGATCTTTATTTAAGCCGTAACTATGCAATTCCAACTTTTTTGCGCTTTATCCAACTGCCGCCTAGCTGCTCTAACCGATGGCAAGCGAAATTTCTGACTTCACACCATGTACGCACGCACAGAGTAATATTCTACATATCAAATACGTTGAGAAAACTGATGATTAAGGCTTAGGAATTTCTGTTTGGGTAAAGTGTGTCTGGTTAGGGTGAGAAAAAGAAAAATAATGGAGGTCAAAGACTAAGTCAAAATATTTTATGTGGGTAAAGTTATTCCCGTGCTATAGTTTGTTGTGGGTACGTGACAGTGTTGTGCGGATATTGAAATTTGATAATCCAGTCCGGTTCCGAAAAATTTTAGCAATATCCAAATCTGATACGGGTCCGAAACTATTGCAAAAATCATAGTCCGGACTGGTCCAAGAATCGGGAACCAGTATTATGCCGGATTCCACCACAATAACCCTTTTACATTTTGTACCGAATTCAGATTGTCCCAGAAAACTGATAGCCAGTGCCGGATTAAGGTAGCGCGGGGCCTGCAGCATATTGAAAGCGCAGGGTCCAAAGTTAAAAAATACACTTGAAGAAGGGAACAACAGTTAAATCATAAAATCTACAGGCATCCATTGACTAACATTAGGCATACGGAATTTCGTAAGAACGAAATACCTGTTACTAAATAGCAACTGGTAGACTTTGTGGACCACCTATCTTTTTCACCAAAAACGAATATGCGTATGTCTTTTCCAAGAAGGAATACATCATTGTACAACTCACAAGCACAGAGATAGTAATTAATACTTCCAGACTCTAACAAATTTGATCATTGCTATATCTAGATTCTATCTAGAAAATGTAGTCTCAGCGTGAGTGTCGAAGTCATTTGTCAAAAGCAGAAAACCTACTGCGTTTTCTAGGCCACAGCGAATTTGTTTATGATACGGGTAGTGCCTATTTCACATAGAAGTTCATGCTCCATACTCTTTAGAATCAGGCTGTTCAGCTTGTTTTGTCTAATGGTGCTCCCTCGTTCATTCTACCATCCTAAGTTTAAAAATTGACCATTTTCGACTACAGTTGGTCACCATGAGAGTTAAATAAATGGGGAAATCATTTCCCACATTTGTAAAAGAAGACTCCAAGTAGAATAATATTTATTTAAATGCCATTCATACAATCAAGCAATATCTGGAAATTTCTGCAATTTGGCCTCATTTCTGAGTGGTCCCATAATGTTGCAAACAACTGTAAAATACTTTAATTTGCAAATAACATAGCCTAATGTAACAACATTCAATTGAAAACTTTTGCTTAATTGCATATGGAAAATTTAGCAAAATAGTGACTGTTTGGACTGAAGAAATCTGTTTATATAATTCAGGGTTGGTTATGGGGGAGGCAAACGAAGCGGTCGCCTCGGTCTCTGTTTTAGAGATGCCGTGACGGTCCCATTTTGAGTCTCACACTTAGTTTTTGCAGTGTTTTGTTGAAAAGCTTATTAATCACTGTACAGTCACAATAAATGAGCTCTGAAGCAAGTCATATGTTTGGCAAAATAAAGCAAAAACTATGTGTAAATATGTCAAAAGGGGCCGCGCAACAACTGTATTGTGTAGACAAGAACAATTTAAAATCAAACGACTTCAGACAATTTGCAATGCGAAATGGACTTTTGCGCAGAAACAAATTCCCAGACAAATGAAAAGTTTACCTTGCTTTCAGCGAATAAAGTTTCGGTATAGCATGCGTAAATATATAGGGCCCCTTTTCTGAGAGTTTGCCTCGGGCACCTAAATTCTAATACCCACCCTTGCATATAAAAAAAGCAAATTAAGCACAATGGACCGCGGGGACCCAAAAGCGCGGGGCCGTAGCAATTGCTACTATTGTTAATCCGGCACTGCTCATAGCAGAACCTTCGCCAGAAAGTTTTCGATAGGGAGGCTTTTCGTTTGTGCGGGGGGGCTTGACATTAGAAAATTAACCAAAACTGCACTTATTCGTAGTGTTTCACGTTTCAATTTGGGGGGCTTGGAGCTTTGTTTGGGGGGATAAACCCACCAAAGCCGCCCCATGGGGACGGGACTGGTTCATAGCTTATCTTAGATAAAAAAGTACACCCCATGAAAAGGCACATTCACTGACAATTTGTGGACAGTAGCCTATATGACAAACACAAGGAAATCGATGAAAATTGGAAAGTGCACTTTTAAAATTTCTGCCTTGGTCAGTAACAAAAACATTTTTGCATCAAATGTCCAAGTCAATGCCGACCTTAAAGCCCTAGGACCTTAAAACCCAGCCCTAGGAAATCAGTGCGTAGACGCAGCCAAGAACTCGGAATGACAAGGGAATCAGTGCGGCGTGTTCTTACGTCTGATCTGCACCTATACCCAT
>JGI24158J21664_10010464_pt1 | contig 12370 bp, 9 predicted proteins | sample Ectturendosymbi3_FD_21664 | JGI IMG/M metagenome (IMG submission 21664) | reverse complement strand
AATTTGAAAACGGCTTCAGACGTCCTGTGCGACAAACTATACGTAACAATAATTCATTCGCAACGCCACAAAAAGAGATTCCTCATCGTGATTCACCTCAAGCGTTAGCGTTGCACCGCATTTCACTCATTTTCTGAGGTCGTACGCTCGTTCTTCTGCAGAATGTTTTGTTGACAGCATAGTAAAAAAAACATGAGTCGAACAAGAACAACAACACGTATTAGCGTACTTAAAACTCTAAGCGGAACGCCGTACCGGCAATAATTCTTTTACCGGAACGGTGTTCCGGGCCGTTCCGGCTTACTTTCACCTCTGCCCGCAACATAAATATTCCAAAACACGAATTTATTTGCATGCTGCACTTCTGTGACATAATTCTTTTTGGAACGACTTGCAGAAGTAATATTTTAGTGCACACAAGCTACCACAGTACCACTTTACAATATTTCTACACTTTGCAAAACAAATGTATAAATTTTCGGAAAGCTCAAGGAGCCGCAGTTTGGCCACCCCTGGTATATAATGATTCTGTAAATATTGATTAGACTGAAATATAACTTCCAGTGTTTAACTATTAATAAAAAGGAATCATGCCGTAGCCAGGAATCAGAGAACATGATCTGAACAGATGCTGTAATTTCCCTACTGAGCGTCTTGTCTCCATTAAGGCAAATCTTTTGTTAATTGTCAAACTTTAAAAATTGAGAAGTGCAAAATCTGAATTGCAAAAAAAATTAAGTATTGAAAAATAACTATTTCCAAGAACATTGCCAATGTCAATTTTTTTGCCAAAAAATTGTCATAAACTGGACAAACACTTGTCATGTTCTTTGTCATGCGTCCGGCAACGAAGTTGCAGGCCGCGTTTCTCGCTTATCAATAGAACGTCTTTGACGTAAGCAGAACAAAGGCGCGAAAATTCGAAATGATTTGTAGATTACACAGCTGCAGCGGCAACCGAACCAATTACTCGGGAGTCTTTGCGCAACGCATAACTGAAAAACTCCAAAGAGAATTAAAACGAGATTACAGCGTTCCACTTTGGTGCGCACAACAAAAGAGAGTTAGAATGAGTCAGACCGAAGAGCACATGCAGGGAGCACGGCGCTATCGCTGAGTAGGAAACGTGGCCTGCAAAGCAAAGGCGCTAAAATTCGAAATTATTTGCACATCCACTATGCTGGTGCACCCGTCCGCAGTTCCGCGCTGAAAATCGTTGAAGTGTATCAACCTAGCCTTGTGTACTTTCTGTACCTGCTGTTTTCAGCGTGCGGAAGAGTGGTGATTTATGTGTCGGAGAGGCTTGCAACTTTTTATGTTGGTCGGTGCTGACCGATCTTACTCGTTTTCAAATGCAGGTGCATGCCAGATAGTTTTGTCACTAAAATCGGCATTGAATCTATTCTTATTAGTAAAGCGTTATGCTCTGTAAACAAGTTTTAATGTTGTTTATTAACTTGTTTTTCAGTGTTGATACCGCACCAACCTCACCAATGAAACAAAAAACACGCCAGAACTATGTGAAATTGCCTTAGACACTGACAAGAGCCTTAATTCAATCAAAGGTGAAAACGGGAAGTGATTCACCCAACAACGTAAGCACTCCCAAACGTTTCAGTACTTTTTCTGCTATAATGTTGGTTTGAGTGAGGTGTTTACAATACATAACCAGTGGCGCATCTAGCCTGGCAAAAGAGGGTCTGTCGTGTGAGGAAAGCTTTGATTGTAGTCTTTACAATGAAACCATAGTTTCTACAGGTGTCCCAAAACCCGATCAAACGTGGCTAGTGGCCTAGCGCAACTAGCTATTTAGGTAAGTGCTACCGGCAGCTCATTTGGGGCGATACAGATGTTTCTCATTTTTCATTTCTGATAACCAATATTTTTGCATTATTCAAGCCACAGTTGAAAGATATTATAGTGCATTTTTTCTTCAGTATGTAGGCCACGTAAATAAATGGAATAATTTTAAACACAAGGGGTTTCAAATAAATGGGAAGACTATACAAAAAGCACAAGCATAAGAGCAAAGAGTAATTATGAAGATGACATCCATAATGCGCGACTCATTGCAAACAGTGATGAAAGCATCACTTCACTGCGATGAAAAAAATGTACAACATCGAAATCTGCACAAACCTAGTTCACTAAGACAATCAACCACCACAGCACGCACCCTGATTTGTTCGCAGGCAGTCCTGCTTACCGCGTAAAAACTTGTGAGCGAATGTTACGTCATAGAGCAGTTTATTGGGACGATTGCGCTGCGGTCTGTGCGTTACGCACTATTTGGATGTAGTAGTAGTTTTAAGCGAAGTTACTATAACTTAGCTGGCAGAGTAGGAGATTTCGAAACAAGTGCGTTCGACGCAATATAAATTTAGGTTGTTCAAAAATGTAGATTGTTTCAGGTCATTCCGCAAGCGCTATTTACATTAGGCAGCGATATTGCTATTTTGTAATAATACTATGCAACGTTAAAAGAGAAATGCTGTTGTCTGTTCCAAACCACTTGTGTTAGAGACCTGCAGTGACAGCGTTTGATATTGATCGGCGCTAATGCTGAGCACCTACAGAACAGGTTGGCCTGACATCCAAACAGATCCCTGGATGCGCCCCTGTACAAAACGTAGCAAGCAAAATATAAAAGACAAACGTTGGTGGGCAAATTAAATGCCTTGCCTGCCACCGAGAACAGTTGTGCTTGCACTTCGGTGTTGTACTGATTGTAGTTACCAGGATTCTTGTTTCTCTTGACTGTTACGTGCATTCAGGACTACAAAAGCAAGGATGGTACAAGCAAAGATCCTTCGAACCACCATCAGAAGTTTTATGAAAATGTTCGTGAAACGAGAGGTTGCTGTGCAATTCTGTTGGACGGGATTAGGAGGCGAGAGCGTCGAACACCAAAGTTTGTTTTCGTGGACATGACATCCAGTGGTAGACTTAAATTTCGGGGTACCGAGGCAAGGCTGAAAAGGCCTTTTGATGACGTCATTATACTTAGCCAACCGTGGTAAGACCTTTTGATCAAGCCTGTGACGCAGGTATGCGGGCCATGTTGTTAAGCACTTCTCTATGCCGCAATAGAAGTTATGGTTGGGGATGGTGGTAGAAATAGTTTTACGGTTAATGTTTCGAATAGTGGCTAGGTTTAGTGTTGGCTTTCCCGGCAAAATTGGTGGTAAAGCTTTGGCGAGCTGTGTGTAGTGTTTGTAAAAACTTACCAGTCTTCATTGACTAAAAATGCCGTATTAAACAAAGACTGCAATTTGCAATAGACTCAGTCAATAAGGCAAACTGAGTTAATGGAGTACAAAACAGGTCTATGTTTGAACACAACAATCTCTTGAGATTTCAGGAATTTCGTATGCACATGCACTACATATGCTCATAAGTCAGGGGCCCCTTTTGCGCAGTCGTCCATACTGTACTCTGAGAAACTGCATTCTCTGACAGTAAAAAAAATATCATTTGGTATAAATTTTTGCTCTTACTTGATAGGGTCTTTTCAGAACTTTTTGTAATAAATTTTACCTCCCACAGACTTCAAAAGTTGTTAAGTTGCTTTGAAGCTTTACCTTATTTACACATTGGAGGTGCTGCTGGGTTGAGACCCCTTTGAAGGCAAAGTACTTACACATTACAGTTGCTGTTGGGCCCCTCTGAAAGCAAGTTACTTACACATTATAGTTGCTCTTGGGGACCCTTTGAAGCCAAAGTACTTAATTATGATCTGCTTCGGAAAATATTGCATGAGCAGATAATGAGTTTTTCACCAAAAATGAGGAAAATTTACGTGTGAAGCATCTCCAGGGTGGCCCGTAAAGAGGGGGATCCGACATCCGAGGCAAGTGCCTCGCTCGCCACCCCTTAAACACACCACTGATGGTGTCTGTGCTGTTCTAGACAGTAGGTCGGGATTTCTTTTTTGTTTCATTGTAAGCAGAGTTAACGGTTGAAACGTTTGCAGTGACTTTTTTTATACTGTTGTAATGGCCTTTTTATTTGACACAGGTACATTGTTAAATCACTGTATTAGGTGCTGTGCCTCTTGTCTTTTTTAATTTGAAGTTGAAGTCTGTAAACAACTGAATACCGTCTCTATAGAGCAGTAGAGGGATGCACTATTTTTTTACAGAGTGATGCTGTTCTACCAATGGGTACTCATGCAGCAGTGGCGAATCTAGCAGGGAAATCTGGGGCAATTGGCCCCCTTTCAAACGGTAACCATTTCTATGTGATACTCAAGGATAATCACAAAGAACCTGGGGTATTTAAAAAGTGAAAACTTTTGGTGTCCCCCTATCTGACTGCCCAAACGCCTTGCCTGGATCCGCCACTAATAAGCAGTCTTCACAATGAAGTTGGACACAAGGTATTGCATTGCTTCGTAATATATTAAGCCCGTTTGAGAATATATAACAATGAACTTATCGATTGCTAATTTCAAGCTGCTTACCGCCAGGTTATTTGTCTTTTACAGAAGTTCTACAGCATAAACCCTGTCGAGAAAGCAGTATGAGTGCAAGACAAGAAGAGGTGAAAAGAGGTTCTGGCCGGTTCGTCGGATTGGAACTGTGGGCATCAAAGGCGTCCCGTTAATCTACTCGCGACTCTGATGCGGACTGCTGTTCTTCCGACTCGTTCGAAAATACCTGATAACATTTAGGTTTGGTGGAGGTCGCAAAGTCAGTCAGTTACACGTACAACTTACAAAAATGGCATATATTTTTCAACCTGAGTGACGGACTGTCTTAAGACTGAAGACTGTTTTTTTCTTAGTTTCGATGGCCTGTTTGAGACGCCTTTTCTAATTTCCGTGGGCTGTTCAAAGAACATTTCCATTAGTTTTTTTGGTCTGTTTTTTGGATGGGTTTCAATTTGCAGCCCAATTGCGCGGAAGCTGTTTTTTTGTATTCTAACATATTTTGAACCACATGAAATTTCCTCAATGGCACTAGATCCACTCTTTTCGCGTACATAGATCAATGGTTCTCAACCTTTGTGCGGCCTTCAGAAGTCTTCCAATAAAACCTCTAATATTTTGTGTAACAGACTTCGTTCTGCAATAAAATAAAACGTGTCAAGCGACTTGTGTTAAAATTTTTATTGTGGCTCTCTGACAAAATCGTAAGTCTGGATTTTGCTTTCGTCGGCAAAAAGGTTGAGAACCACTGACATATGTAATTTTTCCTCACCACGTTCTGTGTTTCTTTGTATGTTTTTCTGATTATGCTTATTGCTTATTTTATTTCGAACTCTTGTTTTTCTAACACATGTCAATAAGTCATAATCAGGATTGGTTGACTAGACGGCCTCCATGGTCCTTCACCAATCCTTTGTGACACAGCGACAATCTTTGTTTACATTGCTTAGTTATTTTGCCATTGTGTTTTCATTTATTCTAATTTCCACTGACAATTTGTTACTGTTTTGTATGATTTTTTTGTAGTGTTTCTGTTTTTTGTTGATTCGCATGAAACAATCAGTCAGTCGACTTGTACTAACTCCAAATATTGAACTCTCAGAACTATTGTACCAGTAAAGCAAACTTGTTTTAATCGAACTCCTGCCATTGAAAACGCTAGCATAAAAAGTCTTGCTTGCCCGACTGTCTTGCTTGTTCAACCCAAGTGCGGTGTAATTTTTTCATTTCTGGGATGGTGTGACTCTTGTACGTCAGCGGTTTTCAACCTGAGGGTCGTGAACCATATTTTGAAGAGTCACGAGTAGATGTTTTTTGTACACACTACACAGATGTATTACATTTGCTTTATTCGAGTTCCTGATAGAGGGTTGTTTGCTTATAATGGGTCGCGGTTACAAAAAAGGTTAATCTATTGGTGTACGTGATAACAGTTGCACTTTTTTCCAAAATCATCAAGCAGAATGGAGTAACCTTTCGGCAAGTGGTGAGAGCCACGTGCCATGTGTTGGACACTGCTGTATTAACATGTACTACTATTTTCGTTAGTGTTTCATTCATGTAAGTGTTATACATGTGCCATGCTTTGGTGTTGTATTACAAAAGCGCGTGATGTCCAATACTTGTTTTTCTTTATGAGCGTCATAATTAAAGTGTTGCATTAAATTTACCGTCTATCTGTATTCTGCTGATGACTGCTTTTTTACATCTTAAGGCGTTCTGTTGACCGTGTTGTATCAAGTAGATTATCACCAGTAAGGAGTCATGTATTGTTATTTTCATGCATTCCGCATTCCATTGCTAACATGTCTTCTGTTTGTAATGTTTAGATTGTTTTTTTATGTATGCATGTGCAAGGGCATCATCTGTTCGACTATGGTTTCTATAGTGTCATTGCCTGTTTTGTGGTCAGTTCATACTTGCTCAACATGTTGTCAAATGACAAACCTATTGTTGTGCTGCGACTTTGCAAGATATATGCTGCGTGGGAGTATGAGAGAAGTTCAGTTACTGTTAAATTCAGCATCCTGCTGGCGTCCTGTTTCAGGATTGCGAGATGCAAGGCAAAGGTGCGGAAGTCCAAGTGTGCCAAATGTCTTCCACACTCAGGCCGATAGGTTCAGAAGTTTGGTTGCTGTTAGGTCAGTGTTCGGTCAACAAACGTCAAGATTTGAAAAACCTAGGGTTGACACACAAGTCCTAGATATTGTCTAATGTCTGCCTCATAAGAGCCTGTGGTATTTCTGTTCGAGTTCCAAATACTCCACGAATGTTATCCCTGACACGAGTTGGGTGGAAGTGCGGTCCGGCCATAAATTCGAATCCCATCCTTATGCGATCGATCTTAAAACGAGCACGAGCCGGACAAAAATTTCCACTTGGGACATATCCCGGAAAAATCACATTGCGCAAGATGTCCGGCCCTCGAACTGTTGTGCAATAGCTTATGTGGCACTCTCCTAAAATTGGAGAGCCCTGGTCTACACGAATTGGATAGACAGTCACAGACGCGTCGACGAGGGTGCCACTGTTGGGAACTGCAGGATGAATCGTTTGCTTTTTGCGGACGAATTGGTACTGCATGCGTGGCTCTTCTAAACAGGGTCTTCAGCACGCATTTGGTCGGTTTTCTGCTGCGTGCGACCAAGCTGGTACGAAAATCAGCACTAAACAATTTGAGGTATTGTGTCTCTCAAGAGGCCTAAGGCAGTGTATTCTGCATATGAGCGGAAATACACTGCAGCAGGTGGAGACGTTCAAGTACCTAGGGTGATATTCACGAGTGACAGAAGTTGATACACTCATTAGTAAAGCAAAAGCAGTTCTGAGGGAGCTTCATTGCTCCATGGTGACGAAACGGGTGCTTTCAAAGACCGCAAAACTTCTAAGTTTTAAATCGGTCTTTGTTCCGATCCTCACCTGTGCTCATGAATCTTAGGTGACGACTGAAAGAACACTGTCAAAAGAACAGACGGCAGAGATGGGATATTTGCGAAGAGTCCACGGTGTGACACGTCGTGACAAAAAGCACAGGTCTATAATCCATGAAGCTCAGAATGTCAAGCCACTTCTCCAAATCGAGAGATTCCAGCTATATTAGTTCGGCCATGTGTCCAGAATGTCCCAGAAAAGAATGGCGAACTAAGTCCTTAGTGCTACAGTCTACACGTACTGGAAAGCGGCCAAGGTGGCGTGACTACATCTCCGACCTTGCTTGGTCCCGTCTTGGTGTGNAAACAGCAGAACNATNTGAAATTGCATGCTGTTGATCGTGAGGTATTTCGGGTCCTCCTAGGGCTNCTGCCCCCGCGACTCTCCTCAAACGAAAAGCGAGCACGAGAATGAGTAAAGGAATGAGTGTGTACGGCGTAGGCCTACATTGGACCTTTCTTTATTGTGATGTCATATTTCTATTTATGAAATTGTCTTTAATTTGTTTGTCAAAGGTGAATGTCGTATTCAAATAATTAAGCATATCTGGACGGAAACTTGCATTTTTGTGAATATCAGTTAAAAGTATCAGATCTACTGTAGAAGGCAAAATGGACACCCTAAAGCTCAACCACGACACCCTCTCAAAAACCTCAAAAAAAACACTGCTTTACATGTTTTTACCTTTTCAGTAAACGCTCAGACCCTCTGGTGTCTTGGGTAAAAACGTTGCCACATTGCCATGTGGAACAACGCATGGAGAGTACGCAATTGTCGCCTGCTAAAAGCAAAAAAACTATTCCATGTATCAGTAAATAAGTGCTTGAAACAAGTTTATTTGGTTTACAAAAAGACATAAATGAGCCGACCACAAGCTGTGGCGTGTAAGAGAACAGTTGCAGCGCAAGTAGGGATCAACGAGGGCAGTCAAATCAGAATCCTTCGTGCAGTATCTGACGAAACACCGGGATACGTTGTCTCAAAACAAGCCAAAACGGCTACATCATTACTTATATTCACATCCCCGCTGACAGGCGCGGTTGAGAATAATCCCTGCATTATAATTTTTACTGTTTAAAAACCGCTTTAAACTGAATAAGAATAACGCATAGCATCATCAACACAAATGAAAGTTTACCTAGACGCTGAAAAGAGAATGAAGTACTGTTCTTTTGACCTCGAAAGTTGCTAGTTACTGGAGGTCAACATCATAACTGAGAAGAAATGAAGAGTCACTGAAGCACAATGAAGGAAGCTCGTTTTTTTTCACAACAATCAGAAATCTACACCGTGATTCGAAGAGATCATTTTACTTCTGAGGGGTGTCACACTGCGCGCGACATTCAGCCGTTTCGACGTCATTTTCACCACAAGCTGATGAAGAAAACTGCAAAAGTCAGAAAATAATTGACATGAAAATCGGAATAAAATTCATTTGAAATACCATAATAAGACTGTTGGTGAACGCACTGCTGCTTCGACAAGCCTTTTCAAAATGAATGTTTCGTAAGGTATCTTTTTATAATGTCATTAATTAGCCGGACTGCTAATTCTTGTTTTTATGTTATTAGCAACAACAGGGTTAAGCGACGTACAAAAATAATGAATAAGATTGGTGTCATTTTGCAAGAATAACCATTTGCGCAAAAAGGTGCGAGAACATTATGTATTTGACTTAAGAATTGAAATTGTGAGGATATTGCTCAGTAACTACTACGACTAACCCTGTTGAACCTTCTGACGGATGGACACAGGCACATAATTACTTAACATCATTGCACATCCGCTTTCAAAACACAAACATCTTGCGGGTAGTGAAAATCTTATTGAGTTATTATGAAAAGTGACTCAGGTGTAGCTTTGACAACGATTGTTAACTTTTTTGGAAAACAGCCATGGTTCAAGGTTTACATTGTTATACAATCAAGACCTTCGAACAACACAAGTTTTTCACAGAAAGCCTCAGAACCGCAGGAGTATTGTCTCAAATTCTGTGAATGTCATATAGCAAGCAGGAGAAAAAAATCGTCTTAATCTGTTAGTGTTTCGTACAGGAAAGACTTCTCTTCACCGGTTGCTCACCTGACTCACTCCATTCGTACACTTTCGAGATCTTGTTCGAGTACCGGTTGAGATACATCGTCCTCGTCCAACGGAAACGCACCCAGACCAACTTGACCAGGTTGTCCAGCTGGGAGGTCTCTCTGTAACTGTAAAGAAAGCAAATGTTTCAGAAAAAGTAAAACTCATACGTTGGAACAGTAAAGTAATGCTTTATGCTTTAAAGTGCTTCAAAGTAATGCTTTACTGTTTGGAAGCAACTTACAATCTTTATATTACTGGATAGTGTGCTTGATGTGCATAAAGTATTTCACCTTATCCTTGCACTTGCTTCCACAGATGGTAGCCGCAAACCACCGTTTCTGACAGTCGCAGTTAAATGTCATCATAGTTTTCAAACTTCATACAAAATGAGCCAAATGCAAAAATTTTGAACGAACTAAAATAAAATCTAAAAGTTAATATTTGTTTTAGGACGTTAGGACATTTTACACTTTATCACTTCGGTTTAAATCCAAAGCATTGGTAAGTTACACCGAGTCTGTAAGATGGCACTGCTACGTTGCATGCGAGCGACGAACAATATGTGACAAACGCAAAAAAACGGGAAACTGTTTGCTGCATCTGATTTATCCTCGCGGAGTCCTTATTACAAGAATCAATCATAACACCGCAATGCGCCCGATTAGTTTAAAGCTGGTGTAGAGTTTATTCTATCAACTTTCGCAAAGCAAACTCCAAGCCCTACCAGAACATCTGGTGCCTCGGCACCGCTTTGTTCCTGAGTTTGATCCACCACTGACAGAGAGACAAAATGATGCAGCAATGCTGAAGTTAAAGTAAAGACATCTTCTGCTCCTTCGCTGCACGCCGATTCCACAGGATTTGCTGCAAGAACCCCATGATCCCCAAGCAGACCAAAACACGATTCCGACAGGAGGCGTGGGTGTGGGTCGACAAGCGCCTCCTGTGCAAGCCCCAACTTCACTTCTCGGTCCTTCGCATTGACCTACAACGGAGCATCGCCGCGTGCGGGAACGCTGACAGTTGGCGGTGCACAACGTCCAGCGCGACCACGGATTCCAGGTTGCACAAGTTGGAACACGCGGACACTGTGTTTGTTCCTGCGCAAAACCTGGACAGTTTGTCTGACCCACTGCTGATTGATCCGGCGCAATGCACAAGCGTGACCTTGTCTGATATGCTGGTACTTGACTGCACTCAGGACAGCGGGGGCTCCACGGTCCCCACAAACCCCAAGCGTATGATTGACAAACAGGCACAAAGCATGCTTTCGTTTCAACGGCTGGCCCCAAACATTCAGAATCTGCCAACGACTGTCCTAAATGAGAGTAACAAATCTTGCGCCTTGTCTGCGTGACTGCATCTCCACACGGCGGGCAAACAGAAGGAGTCCATGGGCCCCACGTACTCCAAGAACAGTTAGCACTTACGCACAGCCTGCTATCAGTAGCATCGCCCAAGCAAATTTGTCCTTTACAGGTTCGATTTCTTCTTTGCCAATAATTCTGTCCACACACAGGACATCCAGACCACGTGGACCAAGCATTCCAACATGATGAAATGTTGCACCTTTCAACCTGTTGATTTGAACCGGGACACCGGCTAGCCACGGTAGGATCATAAAACTGATTTTGACAAACTCGCATTCGAATTCGCGTTGCACCATCTCCGCAAACAGGACAGCCAGGCGACCAAGTTTGCCAGGTTGTCCATGAGAATACACAAGGTATTTCTGTGCTTGGACAAAACTGTCGCTGGATGGCCGGACCAGGGCACCTTGAAGAATCTTCTTCACGACTTGGGTCGACTCCTGACCGACAGGTTCGAGTTTTTGTTTGAAGGTACCCCTCATTTCCACATTTAGGGCAGATTGGGGTATACTTTGTCCATTGAGCCCAGAATGGAGCTGGAAATCAAAGCATAAAATTAAATGCATGAAAGAATTGTGAATGAGGGTCTTCGGTACGTTAAGGAGTGACAATTTTGATTACCGCCAGGTAGACTCAATGGAACACATTAATCACTTGAAAGTTTTTAAACATTTACATGTTGCGTATATGAAACGGAGTAAGTAAAGCAAGTGAAGAAGCTGTTGTTGCGGGCATTTTACACTTTTAGTGGATTTGCTTTTCACCGTTCGCGGCGTACGAAGATCACTGCTTTCGGATTCGCGGGTCATTTTGAGAATACGCTGGCCACTGGCCATCGCTTTTGACCTCGCGCGCCAAAATGCCACGCAGGTCGCAATTTACTCATCACAGAATGAGACGATGAATATATTTAGCAAAGAATTTTTAGCTCAGACAATCAAATATAGGAAGTAACGTTTTCAAGAAATATTTAGAACGTTAGACAGCCACAGACAGTCACATTTGAAATGAAGATTTGCGCTCGGACTTAAACAATTTGAAGGTCTATTTGTATCGCTCACACAGTGATAAGAAAATGGTTCCTTTATTACCCGTGATCCAACTTTTGTTTAACCCAGTTATTAGGAGTTTGAGAAAAACATTTTAACATATACATCGAAGAAAGCGAAGGATATCTCTTGGAACTGTAGATATTTTCATGACGAGCGAAGGTGCTGCAAATCTTCAAGCATTGTCAGTATTTCAAAACCGGTCTGCACACAATAGCTTGCTGCGCAGACACACAGCCTCGCACGATAACAAGGCCTCCTAGATAAAGATCTCGGAGGCCTTGACGATAATGATGCACAAGGTCGAATGAGTATTTGGTGTGGCGAAGATCTTCACTAATTTTTTGGTATGCGGCAAAGTTTAATCGGTCAAGATATTTAGCCAGCATTTCACAGAGAACGTAGAGGGGAAAGACAACCCACGATGATTCTTTGAGCGTTCACCTGAGGATCGTCCTCAGCGCGAAATTCACGGAGACTAGACAGGAAGTCTTCGACAGTGCGGA
>JGI24158J21664_10010463_pt1 | contig 12370 bp, 10 predicted proteins | sample Ectturendosymbi3_FD_21664 | JGI IMG/M metagenome (IMG submission 21664) | reverse complement strand
AAATCAGAATCAATCCTATCGTTCAGTTATCAAAACATCATTGCCGAAGGAGCAAACATGAGGCCGGTCAAAGCATGTGCGCCGCGATGAACGCTTTCTTTGCTTAGCACAAATTGATAAATTTTGCCATGAGCTTACGTGAAATATGCGTATAATGCATGCGCACTGAGATTTTTACTGGCCGAAATACGCATGCATTAACCTTGCTGATGCCTGGACTGTTAATCTCCTCATGCATGGCACATGTTTAGATTAATAACATTTCTATCAAATCGCCTATAAATGTTAACAAATATAGACAAAGGCCTACGTGGACGCAACAGTTAACATCCATAAACCACGAACTGCACTACTCTGCTTTGGGACAAACCCCGAAATAGACTCTTCTAACTACACAATTAACTCCATCTGGCTGTCTGAACAGCAGGCTGCGCAAATGTGTAACTTTGATCGTAAGCACCAAACGTATCTTGCTGCTCTGCAGTACAAAATAAGAGAAGACTACCTGGGCTAGACATAGTAGCCTGTATTTTTTACAACAATCACTACACAAAACACGTTGATCAAGTGGAAGTCTGACTTCTGGACATTACAACTAGGCATGTAGGCAGCGCCGGATAAACGAACGCGAGTCCCATCAGCGCGAAGTCGTGACCGCGAGGCCCCCGAAACGCTTAGCGCAACTGCGCATTTCGCTCATATGCGATCCAGTCCCGTCGCTACGGGTGGCTTTGGTGGGCTTAACCCCCCAAACAAAGCTCCAGGCCCCCCAAATTGAAATATGAAACACTATAAGTTAGTGGAATTTTTGTCAAATTTGAATATCAAGCCCCCTGCACGAAGGTAATGCCCCCCTACTGATGACTTTCTGGCGACGGTTCTTGTCCGATCCTTTGCCTGCAGAGGCAGTTTGCGAAACTTGCTAGCGGATTGTTGTACTCTTGGTCTTTATTGCGTAACAATAACACGGCAATAAATCTTCAAATGTTAACTTCAAGTTACAGTAGTAGGCGTTTTGCCGCATGGGACCAGGGCTCCCACTGTTTTTTTTTCCACCCAGATACTTTTTTTAGTCGACCTGTGTGTCTAGGTTTAATTATGAAAAATCGCGTGATATCTGTTTTTTTAATTGATAAACTCATCAGCAACTTCAATGTGTTTAATAATATAAAGATAACTTTACATTACAGTGTTTACATGCGCCCATCAGGTGAGAAAGTACGCATATATGATGAAGCAGAACGTGTTCACTTGGTTTCATATTCTCATATAAGATCATTGTCAGGATTTTATACTGTGGTGTTTAATGGAAGGCAAGCGAGGCACTTGCGTCGGGTCCCCCTTTGCCACTGTAATGTGTAAAGTACCTTGCTTTTAAAGGGGCCCAGCAGCAACTGTAATGTATAAATGGGCTACTTTGCTTTCAAAGGGCCCCCAACAGCAATTGCAATATGTAAATACTTTGCTTTCAAAGGTGCCCAAAATAACTGTAATGTATAAGCACTTTTCTTTCAGAAGGTCCCCCAACTTCACTGATTTCTAGTGCTTCATATTTCAATTTAGGGATCGAAGCTTTCTCTGGGGGGCTAAGTGGCGACGAGACTGAATTTTGCGCCCCCCCCTGTGACAGCGTGCCTCCCCCTAAACTGGGGGGTATGGAGTGCGGCTGTTACGGCTCTGCTCCCAGGTGCGTTTTTTTCATGTCTATCTAGGTTTGTCTTCTTAAAATCTGGGGTTTTTAATATTTAACTACGTAGCGGTGATTTAGGATGGTATGAAGTTTTACTTGTAGTCTCCGTCTTTCTTTATCTTGTTGTTTTATGAACCCATGCTAAATGTCTTAGTGTTCAATGTAACTGATGAACAAGCAACTAATACCGTAAAACCTAAGCTCTAAATATTAGCATGGTTCAGTAAGTTCAACTCCAAGTGACAGTGATACTAATGAAGCAAGCCCGAAGAAAAAGATTAAGTGGTACACACCTAGAAATTTAAGGTAGGCTTGGACTAGAGTGGTTGAAAGATTCAGATCTCAAAGATTTGCTACAACAGGACAGTATAGGAATGAAGATTATATTCATTCTAATTGCTGCTAGTAGATAGCCCTTAAAAATGTAAATAAGTATATGTGACAGCGACATAAAAATTCAGACAGACAGAAAAGTTCATTAGTACATTAGTCACTACTGCAGGTTTTTAAGCTATGTGTGTTTAATAACTGCTAATTGCCTTTCCTATGATTACGTATGGCTTTTTTAGGGTCTTTTTGTGACTAAGTCTGTTTTGTTCGCTTTTCTTGTGACTAGATATAGATTTTTTTGTGACTAGGTCTGGCTTTTTTGTAACTAGGTCTGGCTTATTTTTGGCTTTTTGTGACTAATTCTGCGCTTTTCACAGCTTTTTTTGCGAGTAGGTTTGGCTTCGTTTGGTGAGAACAGGTTGGCAACCCTGAGCCAAGTCTTTTCCACGGTGTCAAACGTTTTTAGCAAGCCGAGCCCTTTCCAGATGTATACATTTACTGTCTTGTGTGGGCATTTTCAGAAATAATGTCACACCAAAACGGCAAAGCTAGCCATCCAAGCATAAAGCAGTATTTTTGTAGTAAGCCTAAACAAAAATTTCTTGCTGTTAGCCAGCCAGAAAGTGCAAATGCCAGCAGCAGTGACTGCAAAGGTTTTTTCGATTCTGTTGTTCAGAAAGAATAGCATTCAACTGTTAGAATCTCAAAAGCATCGTCAGTGCAGCTAACAGTCAGTTGGCAGCATCTAACAATAAGATTTTTCAATCATGGATTAAGCCAGGGCTGTTTTTAAGGAAAATGTGAGGTACCTGGTATGGACCTGAGGGGACCCGATTTCTCTGACTCTAGGGGCCCGATTTTCTCTGATTCTAATGGACCCGATGATGATTTTCTCTGATTCTAGGGACCCGATGATGATTTTCTCTGATTCTAGGGACCCGAATGGGCACCCTGAAACACCTTTAATAACCCTGGATTAAGCTGAAACGATTTGATGAATCCATACTAATGAGTGTGTTCCATCTGCATGCTGACGGAGGCATAATATGTTTGCTATGCTCTAATAAGCATCCAAGCAGTTACCACCGGATACGGAAAGAATGGTAATATTTACACAGGTTTTTTTTAAAGGAAAGTCTTAGGTACCCCGTATGGACCTGTAGGGACCCGATTTCTCTGATTCTAGGCACCCGATTTTCTCTGACTCTAGGGACCCGATGATAATTTTCTCTGATTGTAGGGACCCGATTTTCAATTGTAGGGACCCGAATCGGGTCCCCAAAACCCCTTAAAAAAACCCTGATTTACACTACCAGTTTGGGCCTCCATGCCCAAACCGTCTGGATTATTATCTCAGCTCTGATCAACACCAAAAAGCCTTAATAGCCTGGAAAAAACTCAACGCATTTCACAATTTCATGTTATTCATCAGGATCGCATTTCAGATAAAGTTAATAATGTGGTAACTGAGCGCGGGTTTTGGAAGAAGAAGTAGCGAATCGAAAAATAGCTTCCTTGCAAACCTTGGTAGACTACCTTGGCCATAATGATAGGCTTCGCGACCTTCGCCATCCCATTTCTGTGGCATTTCTGTGGCAGTAACCGAGTTTATTTTACTCATCTCGGAACATTTGGCTGATCGCATTGTTTCTGATGTCAAGCAGAGCCTATGCTGGGCTAGTATGGTCGACGACGACGACGAGGCAACCAATATTGCTGCACTGCGCTGTCCATTCCACGTGCCACAGCAGGACCAGAGCGAGAATTTTCAACTCTGTGCCGTGTTAAAGCCAAGCAACGAAACCGGCTGCTTGATATAACTCTGAATGCTCTGCTAAGTGTTTCAATGAACGGTCCAGACAGAACAGTCGCCAGAACGTCTACAATAGAGGGGCTTTACATTTGGGCAGTGGCGTGCAGAGGAGGGGGGAACAGGGCGACGGCCCCGGGCATCCAAAGCAAGGGCGGATCCAGCCTGTAAGGTTAGGGGGGCGATTTCAGTAATACTCGGTAGTCAAGATCGAGATGTCGTCAAGACGCATTACGGTTCTCTTCTGTACAAGGCTCTCACACAAGCAATTTCAAAAATCGCTAGAACAGTACCAAAAATTCCTGAGCAGGCAAATTTTTAGGGGTGCGAAGGATTTTTGGCCGGATTCTCCAAAACTTGCCCGAAAAAAACTCCATAAAAGAGAGACCTCCAAAAAAAAGCTCCATGTTATTTTGGGCGCCATTTTTGGTCATATTTTCAGGGGTTTGTTCAGATTTTCAGGATTTAGTGAAGGTTTTCAGAGATTTTGCCCAGATTTCCATGGATTTTGCCTTGATTTTAACCAAATCAAAACATCTGGGGTGCGCTTGCACTCCCCGCAGCCCCGCCTCCAATACCAGTGGAGCAGCACAAAATCGGAGTGCTATGATATATATTAAAAAAGAATAAAATATGATTTCCAAAATGAACTGAAATAGTTCATTTTACACGTTTTCATACTTTTCCAAAAATCCCTAAAAATCGCTAAATCCCTACAAAATCCCTAAAAAGGGTCAAAAGTTTCCAATCTAGAGACAAAATCCCTAAACGTGAGAGCACTGCTTCTGTAAGAGAGATGAAGTATATTTCACAAGACTGTTGTGATAAACAATGGACGTCTAAATGGCCTTATATCTCGAATGCTGTTTTCCGAATTGTACAAAATTATGGTGAATAAAGTTACTTTCCTAGGTTTTAGGGGGGCGATCGCATCAACCGCCCCCCCTCTGGATGCGCCTCTGATCCAGAGTAAAATTACAAAAAAAATTGCTGTAACTAGATGATTTTTCCTATTTAAGGCTACTAACACATGCTGCATGGATTTATTTTTTCGAAACTTCTTTTTTTTGTCAACACTAGATGTTACTTATGCAAATGCCAATAATTCTCATATTCTTCAACACCAGGGACCTATACTCTGGGTGTGCGCCGCACACCCAATCAAAGTGATAGTGACGTGACTTTTTCCAGATCGTGCGATCAAGAGAAAATCACAAGTAGGGATTGAAAGATAATTAAGGACATTTAATTGATTTTCTGAGCCAAATTTCAAAACTGTCCCATTGCAACTTGCTTGATTAAATTGACGTTTTGATGCATTACTAGTTTCCCATTTTGTTTTTTGATGTGGCAACCCTGGGTGTGCCCTAATACAGCTGGACACCTGTGTTTGCGATATGTACATCATTTCGAGATTCGTCATTAATTGACATTTCAGGCGGACTGTTCATTACGGTTCACACAAGCCCGTATCTGTTCTGTCTCCAGGGATGCCGCAGATCGGGTCATGGCAGGGGCATTGCCTCTGCTCTTTCAAAGAGGGGGCAATGGGGGCGGGTGTGCCTTTTCATAACAGTATCACAGGTAATTTAATTGATTATCAAGATCGACTTGAAACAATATTATTCCAGCTATTCGCGCACTCAGAAAATTTAGAATGGTTTTCGATTATTTCTGTTATTGTTTTTGAGGTAAACATTGTTGACGAACAGAAACAAACTTAATTGGTGATGATTCTTTTTTTAATAAGTTTCCATTGGCCTTAATCCTTTTACTGCCCCCTGCCCTACCGCTGCTCCGGCGTCCCCATCTGTCCCAGCAGTGGTTGTACATATAATAACCACATAAAAAAATTAGGTTTTATTTATGCGCATTCTCAATTCTTGTGCAGTTTCGGAAGTTTCAAACTGCCAACCCTTGGTTTCCGCCATCCCAACAGCCGCATACCTTCTCCGCTCGACTGCTATTTGACGAGACATTGGCGCAGTCTGATGTTTTTGCAGTTGTGAACTTCCCTTTCGTAGCGTTGAGTGTGTTTTACTGCACTGATAATGCGCAGACTTATATTTTTGCAGTTGTGAACCGCGCTGACGTAGCACTGGGTTTGTGTTACTCACCTGTTTTTACATGCGTTTCCGGATATTTTTGCAGTTATGACCTGCTCTGTCTTAACGTTGAGTGGTGTTTTTGCTCCGGCCTCCTAACTTGGAGCGCTGATTTATGCTCATTACAGTGACATATTGTACAACAACGAGTAAGGAGAGTGCGTGTAGGATAATATTCATGGTGTGTCAACAAACTTCGCCTAAACGTTGGTCTGCAAACGTGGACATGACGTCATATTGTGACGTCACAAACGACGTATATCCAGTACCAATGACCACCATACGCCACTGCTCAATAGAAGGATTTTGCAGGGGGGCACACATTCAAGCAATCGCCTCTGAAAATTGACAAAACGCTGCTGATTTATAGTGTTTCATATTTCAATTTAGGGGATTGGAGCTTTGTTTCGGGGTCAAACCCAACATGGGTCCCCGTGGCTACGAGACTGGGTTAATGATGATGGCGCGCTTGAGGTTGCTCATGAGATAAGTGATTGAAATGGATAAAAGCAAAGAATAGACGGAGAGTGACAGAGCGAGCAGATGACGAGTAAGCAACAGATGCCTTTACTGATGAAAACGAGTTGTTTAACAAAGTTGAAATTGAAAAATTTGTGCCGGAATTTTTGTAAATACAGTAGTACTACTTGTGCACTGTGACTGCCAATGCTGTAATAAACAATACGTTCAGGAATTATTTTGAACGTTTTGCTAAAAAAATTCGGCCTCATAAAATTTGTTGGTGTTCCCTTAAACCAAACCTTTGAAAAACCTGGTATATACCATCAATATTTACGTAGAACTTTCATTAAATTGGATGGCAATGCTTTGGAAAACCCCAACCATTTTCAGTTTTTTTTTATCATTTCATAAACTTTGTAACACAAACTTTCAGGAGCAGCAACAATGCATGTTGAACACGTGAACCTGCAACTCACCGTACGCAGATGAATTGCTTCCCGGGTTGACCAAAGGATTTGTGGTTACGTTTGCACCGTCAAATGAGAAGTGAACAAGTTGTTGTCCGTCTGCAAAATTTGCTATAATTCAAAATATGCTGTAAGCCGTGGCAGATTTCGCCAATACGGTGCTAAACATCTCTAAGTTTCATCTGGACCAGTGGTTCCCAAACTGTGGCACGCGAAGGCCTTCAAGGTGGTACGCGAGACCCTTCTGTTCTTCTACACCAGTGTTTCTCAACCCCGATTCTGCGGACCCAAATGAGTCCGCGGAAGGCTCTGGCTGAGTCTGCAAGCACCAGGGTCAAGCAAGTTTGTTGTGATGCCTTCAGACAATAATAACTGTGCTGTTTCACATAGCGTTTATGCTTTTGAGGTAGTGTGGGCAGTAGCTTTACCTTACAGTTGTTATCTAAACTGCAGTTTGTTTTTGCCGTCTTGGTTTAGGCTATAATTGCTAAACGAAAGCAGGCGTTTGCGTATAATGACAACTACTTGAAACTTGAATTTACTTCAGTCGTGGTAAACGGTGAAATCCGGCCGCAGTTCATGTTATGCTTAGAAGTCTTTGCTCACGGATCTCTCAAAGAAGTTTGCTTAACCATCGAGTAAAAACATGTAAAATACCAAGGCGAAATCCTTGAGCTTTTCAAAGAGAAGCAACACCAAATAATGTGAAGTCTTCATCTTCCATCTACTTCAGGAGTAAAAACTTACTCTCATAGTAAAGCAGTGCGTGCTTCTTTTACTATTGCTTGGAAAAATGCAAGAGCAAAAGCGCCTCATACAGCAGGAGAGAGCTTGGTCAAACCAGCAGCTGTAAAAATAGCCAGGATAATGTGCAGTGATGCCGTAGCTCAGGGGGGTGCAACCAAGCAGCACTGCCGGACCACACGCACATAACCAGATTGGTCCATGGGCCACAGTTGCACGTGCCAAGCTCTGCGGGTGAGACAAATCGCAGACCACCTATTGAAGACTGGTAATACTCTTAACCTGCATTCTCTGTGTTTGTTTGATTAAAAATCGCCATTGTTTCACGAGGTGTGAACAGCACAGCGGTTTAGGTTTAGTCAGAGTTGCGGTTGGGCACTGAGCCTGATAAGAATTATGTCGATATTTTGCTAGTTAAAACTAGTTGGGCTTTTCTAACGTGACCAGGCACCAGTGCAACCTCGTGCAGGGCCACGATCTGCGCACCCAATAACACGCCCGATAATTCCTTCAGGTCGGTGATCTGACATTAAGATTTATAACCGTAATGCTTGCTTGTGGAACAACGGGTTCTGTATAAAGTGAATACCAGGTGCGGGTTAACTGGCGTGGTCATAAGGGTAAGTAAACAGCGCAGTATTTTTTTCTTAATAACATTTAGTCTTGGATCTTTCCGCGGGCCACATTTGGCCCACGGCTAAGGGTTGCACACTCCTGCCGTAACTAATAAGTTAACCATGTTTTTTCTTCAAACAACACCATCAAGTGGCGCATCCAAGAACTCCCAGTCGACATTCTGAAACAAACCATTTCTGTTGCAAAGCGAAGTAGAACCTTAATTCAGAGTTGGGCCAGGCAACAGCTGTAGCAAACGATGCAGAGTTCATGGTGTTCGTGCGATACCGCACGAGCGAGGACTGCGTGGAACAATTTTTCTTTTGCTGTCCACTTGACAATTTGTTCACTAAGTAACATAAGCTTTCGTGGACTCACTGCTTGTGTGTTTGTACCGATGGTGCTTCAGCCATAATAAGAATCAAAAAGACATATTTTATGAAAAAGGAAAGCTAAAATATTTAGGTAGTTATTGTCTTCTTCACCGAGAAAAAATCAGACAGCAAAGAAATTTAAGAAGTCTGACAGTCTTTAAATGATGTGGGAAAGAACAAACTGGACATCGGTGGGGAAGAAAACATTGGCGAGATGGGTGAAAAACACACTTTATTTCATTTGAACATCAGTTGGCTATCATGAGGAATGATGCTGGAGAGCTCATGAAAGCCACGTCCTAGCTTGATTGCATCTGTAATGAAAGCTTTAATGCCGTTAATCTGGCCAAAAAATAAAATTGTTGTTGTTGTTGATGCTGGAGAGAGTGGCCCACCCCGTAACGCCAGTGCGTTATTAAAAGAACAGAATTTGCTGAACGATTCATCGACAGCAAGTTGTATTGCCAAATATTCTTGGGTGATTTTTTATACATTTTAATCAGCTACACAGCTCCATGCACGGAAAAGGTAAAATAGTCTTAGATGTGTCCAAGGCATTGTCACATTTAAAAGTAAAAAAAGTAAAAAAACATTTGTGGATCAATGGAATTGAAAATGGAAGAATATCTGCGTTTTTGGCATCAAACGCATTTGCAAAAGAGGTAGAGATTGATTTGCGCTGCACTCGCCAAATCTTTCTTGAGCGCCTTACCACATCTCTCCGAGATGGATAGATACATCCCTTCTCACATTTACATCAAAACATGCAAAGCCCTTTTGAGATGCCAGAGCTGCAGGTTCATTGTGAAGTGGTTTGCATTACTGAACAGCAGATTGAGCTGCAATGTCGACAGCTGTGGAATGTCTGATTCAATTTTGAGTGGACGTCCAGACAGTGGAACCAAATCTCTCTATCTGTGCAGGCAGGCAGCAAAAGCTCTTTTCCTTTTTCCAACTAAATACCTTTGTGAAGTTTTTTTTCAACGATATAGCTATTTTTAAAACCAAGCACCGATAACAACTTCAACCAGATGACGACATCGGGTGTGCGTTGACGACCACAAGCCCTTATTTCAACAAACTTGTGAAACAAACTCAGAGACAAGATACTCACTGAAATTTGTGAATGTGGGCGATGAACCGAATTTGCTAAAACTAGTGTTTGTATCATTCTCGTAGTCTTAGTCTATCTTGAGTCCGTGAAGATTTTCACTGGCCGAAAATAGTCCGTGTCCTGAAAAGGTTGAGAACCACTGTTCTACACAAAAAGAATACATTTCGTTTTCACTGATGGGGATCTGTTAATAAATTCCTGCATTTTTGTGTACTTCCCTCATTAGTTCCGAAAAATGTCCATTATAATTTCTCACAGCCATTATCTTCATGTCGCATTAGTGTCATTTCTGGCTTTCCAAACTTCTGATCGAATGATATTTGGTAAACTGAGTTTCCTGGAGAAAGGTGGTACGTGGTGACAGTACGGGGCCCACAAATGGTACGCGATGGGAAAAAGTTTGGGAACTGATCTGGACTTACCCACGGATTTCATTGATAACAACTTCCGCACGCGAGTACGTTGAAAAACGTGTTAGATCTTATTTTCTCGCAACCTTACTTTTAATTCAGTTCTTTCTAAAGGTTGTTTTTCCAAATGTTGTAGCAGACGAAGCAAGTACAATTCCAGTGATTATAAACAGCACTCGAAACGCGACGTTTACAAAGCTTCAATAGGTGACAGCAAAAAAAGATCACGAAAGGCCAGGCAGTTATACTGCATCAATTACAACTGAAAATGACGAGATATCCATCCTAACATCCATGCAGAGTTTCTGCAAGTCAATTTAAACTTAAACAAGCGCTGTTCTTTAGTATACTTAAAAAGCAATAGTGTTATGCGACATTTAACACATACACATTGGAAACCTCGTGAGGAAATAATATAATCACGGACGATGTTTAGGCATATTGTAAAACATACTGCAGTAAAACCACGCAAAATCGAAGGTAGCTTCCATTGAAGTAGTTTAGCAACTGCAACACATGCTTTGTACAGTTTGTTACGTTGCTTGCGTGTGTGCTATGATTATCAGCACCCAGGAAACAAAAATAAAAAAAATTCAAGCAAAACCCATATGCATTAAAAATCTATGTGGACTTGCATATTGTATAAGACGTANATCACCAACAAAAACAGTTACTTTCAAGAAGTGTTATTTGCAATACGTTTTGCGCACTTGGTCCACCATTTACAAGCTTTGTCAACATTGGGGCGAATTACTTCCCTCAACGCATTAAAAAGAATACGTAAAATGGAGAAGACTATATAGTAAGTTTTTTATCGTCTGTGAAAATAGCAGCAAGCCTTTTTATTTAAACGTTTGCCAAATTCCTCATAGGCAGGGCCGGATTTAGCCATGTGGAGATCCCAGGGCAACTTTGCGTGGAGCCCCTCAGTACCTCAAGGAAATGTTATTCAAGGTCAAGGAAATACTATCATCACTTAGAAGTAACTATGCAGTCAGAAGTACTTCTCATGACTGTGGAGGCCCCTGGGCAGTTGCCCACTTTGCTCTCCCCTAAATCCGGCTCTGATAATAGCTAAACACACTTGATAGCGATAAAATTAAAATCAACGTTCTCAAAATTCGCCTTTTTTCACATTTAACATTACCCAACGAGACAATAGTCGAAGTGAAAACAGCTTTCAAATTTTGTAAAAATATAATCTTGTTTTTAAAAAACGGTTTGTCCAAAGCACTAGACAGAGGTACACAGCTAGTGGTACTTCAGAAGATTTAATCCCCGCGTGTTAGTATTGATCCTTCAATTTTTCAACGACATGTTTTTAGCACAGGAAGCAAAATGAATAAAGTCAAACAACCTTCTTCCACTGAATATCTTCTCATTATGATGGTCACCGTCGTTTTCTTAAGTTGTTCGGTTTTAGCATTGCTGTCCAATATTGCTTCAGAAGTCATTCCGACATATCGCTCACAGTGTTCTAAAATTCTGTTTAATTGCTTTTGGCTCGTGCTTCTGGGTGTCTGCAAATGTATTTTGTAGCTCGAGTCGACTTATTTTACTTGCAGAAAATCAAAATAATAAGTCAACGCAAGCGGAATATTTCAAAAAGCTAATGAATATTCCACAACATTCTTCGCTCAAGACTAACGCCATTAATAAGATAATAACCATGGTGTCATTTTTGAGCGAAGATTTAACTTATATGGCTATTGACAAGGTTCTTAACATCAACTGCACATGCAATTTCTTAAACTTTCCACCACAACTGCACATAGGCTTCTATTAAAGTCGATGTCAACCTATCTTTAGTTAAAAACTTTCAAAACAAGGAATTCAATATGCAGGAAACAGTATTCTAATTGACCGTTTGTGGTAGTACTAGACCACACTTTTTGTGTGCGTCTATGGAAGTGGTTGGTAATGCTCATGTAGTGCCAACCACGGCGTCCTCAAAAATGGCCACGACGTTCCCCTGAACAGGGCCGGCCTTAAGTCGGCGCAACCGATGCAGCTGCACTGGGCCCCGCGCCATGGTGTTTAGGCAGATTGTTCATTTTTTCCAGAAACGCTCGAGAATTCAGTAGAAACGGCTTATAAATATCATTGTTAACAAACAACGCTCTTGTTAGAACTAGCGATGAATTTCCTCTACTATCGAACGTTAGCAAACGTGCTCAATTCTCGTGGTAAAGCTTTATATCTGCGCTCTACCATGGTCGTATAGCACGGTTGACTGAACACGATGACGT
>JGI24158J21664_10010462_pt1 | contig 12371 bp, 7 predicted proteins | sample Ectturendosymbi3_FD_21664 | JGI IMG/M metagenome (IMG submission 21664) | reverse complement strand
TTCATTAGTTTCATTGTGACTGTTTTTGTTCGGATATCGAGGGAGTTCAGAATAAAGTAATATGTTTATGAATTGAAACAACTTATTCAGTGAATGCCGCGAGTACGTGTAGACTCAGGGTCGGATTTACCTATAGGCTATAGGCTAGGGCCTCAAGATCCAAGGGGTCTCCAAAAAACTGTGGTACGCATAGAGTCAATGGTCGGCATATGATCATGTAGATTAAACTTCGTCATAAATGTATGTCTTAATTATTATTCATGAAATTTAGTTTCATTCAACTTTCGTGGTTATAACGCCAGAGTCTTCCAACGAGTTTCCATGCGAGTGAATCTCAATATGACGGTTGGTCAAGCCGCATGCCAGCTATTGTGTCAATATACTCAAAGTTGCCGTAAGTAGCCCATAACCTAACGCTTTTTGGTTGATTTTGAGATGGTGGTTTTCAGAATGTTCCGTTCCTTTTTTTGCATTTTTAAAATGTACGATACAGGGTGGGCCAAAAGTAGACCTGCTCTTGATTGCTTATTTACATTCATGGCTGAAATTTTGGGAGGGTATTGACAAATACTGGATCGCTCCAGTAAGAAAATTATTCTACTTTCACCACTGCTCATAACAGACCACTTGCAACAGACCTGTTTGAAACAGACCACGTTCATAACAGACCACGTTCATAACAGACCACGTTCATAACAGACCCGTTCACAACAGACCACGTTCATAATGGGTCTTGTGTTATGGGCATGGTCTGTTATGAACGGGTCTTTTATGAACAGGGTCGGATTTACCTATAGGCTATATGGGCTTAAGCCTGGGGCTTCAAGGTCCAAGGGGGCCTCCAAAAAACTGTGGTACGCATGCGGTCAATTGCCGGCATATGATCATTTAGATTAAACTTCGTCAAAAATTTATGTCTTAATTATTATTCACGAAATTTAGTTTTATTCAACTTTCATGGTGATAACGCCAGAGCGTTCCGACGAGTTTCCATGAATCTTAATATAACGGTTGGTCAAGCCGCATGCAAACTATTGTGTCGATACATTCAAAGCACGCTGGCTGGGTCCTGTGTTTGCTGAATCATACCGATTGTTACGTGTGACTCCATCAAAAGAATTTGTGGCTGTTCATGTTTGAAATTCACCTGATCGGTGGCATAACCGACGGGTGGCAGGAGTGCGAGCAGCCCCCCTGCCAAGCTAAATGTAAAACCGGGCCCCTGCCAAGCTTATATTTTGGTATTTACTATTCTTTTGATTTCAGAAGATTGTTGTTTTTTGCGTTTTTCGGAGTGTTTTTCCGGTGATTTCGGGTTTTTGTATAGCCGTTCAAAGCCGGATTTGCTATTGTTTCTCAACTATTGTCTGAATATTAGGGTCCCTTCAGCTAAGTTTCTCCCTGGCTCAAACCTCTAGTTACGTCACTGCACCTGAACAAAGCAAGGTTTTACTACAGATAAGAGCTATGTGAAAGTCTAGCAGCAGTATCCTACAATAAAAGCATCGTTGTTTTTTAAGTGACTGAGCAATACTGTACTGTAGTTTTGTCAGCGTTTGTATCGCGTAACGCTCGATTGGTATATTTAGATGTGATTTTTTCCATTTGAATTTTCTTCAGTAAAGTCATTCAGAAATCAGATTGAGTACTTGCCCAAGTTTGTACTGCTCCCATTCTAAGCAAATCATAGAAGATCTTGATGAGCTTCAATAGCAAGCAGAATCCACACTGCCAACTGGAAACCTCAGAATTCTTCCTCAACGAGACACGGAAACAGCAAAAAATGACAAAAGCACGTTTGGGTCTGATGCCTTAGATTATCGGTTCATATAGTTTATGCAACCACGCGAAGCCTTATTTCTTAGCTGGATGGTCAATAACTGCTCAGGCGAAAGGTCCTTTTCAAGATTCAAAACAATTAAAAATGAATTAAAGGGTCGCGATGTTCCAGGATAGGTTGTTCACACTAAGCATTCGGTACATTATAAGCAACAAACTAAGGAAGACAAATTGAAATGAATTCTTACACAATTTTGTTATGGAAAAGGCCAGGACAAAACCTTTTTAACTGTTTACTGCGTTATGTTCAGCCTTACTTGATTGCGATGGTTGTAGCTTTTTATTTCTTTATACGTATTTTTCGTATTTTCGGATTTTCGCAAATTGATTAACGCTTTCCATTTTTCCTCGCAACAATGAGAGAGGGGGCCTCACAAGTGGATTAGCCTAGGGCCTCGCATCAGTTAAATCCGGCCCTGGTTATGAACGTGGTCTGTTATGAACGTGGTCTGCTACGAACGGGTCTGTTATGAACGGGTCTGTTATGAACGTGATCTGTTATGAACGTGGTCTGTTATGAACGGGTCTGTTATGAACAGGTCTGTTATGAACATGGTCTGTTTCGAGTGGTCTGTCTTGAACAGGTCTCTTTTGAACGGGTACCTTCCTCCCCCACAACTATCAAGTTCTGCGAGATCCCACCCCGCTTGCTTCGCCCGGTTCGGTTTACCCACTCGCTACGCTTGTTCCAAACCATTTTTAAATGAAATGAATCAACCAAAGCGGGCGAAATTCGTGAGAATTTGCAAATCTGGAAATTTCAAAGAAATGGAGAGAAAATCGGTTTTGTGATAGAAGCAGTCACCGCATCTGCTCAACACAAAAGGCCGCGCGGGGCCCCTAAAAATGCAGGGCCTGTTGCAATTGCTGTACTTGCTACTATTGTGAATCCGCTGCTGTTTACACACCAAAGTGGCAGTGATTTTCCTTCATCTTATCCCACATACCTAACTTATATTTCTATAAAGTTGCTAACCTCGAGCTTGTTGATCGTACAACTGGTCGCAAGCACATTAATAGCACTAACAGACAGAAAACAATTCGTTGCATGACATGGTGGTTGCATGGCATCACAAGTGACATTGTGTCATCTTGATTGACTGCTGTAGCAATACAAGTTACAATGGCTGCTCGATGGTCACAATTACTTGAAACAAACCTGCTTATTTTTGTGCAGTTGTCACGAAAATCTATGAACTGTCATTTCTTTCAGTCCCCGGATTTTGGGGATGGTATAAAACGCTATAACTTGGCAGCTACTATAGCAACAGAGCTGTTCAAACCATCCACGGATTCAACAAGTCTACTAGTTTCGATTTAAAAAAATGATTTGATTTGGGTGGAAGGTTTTCTCTTGGTGACATCACAAAGAAGGCATGTTTTTGAATTTTTGAACCAATTTAGCTGACCCTGGGCGCCAATCCAATTAGCGATTTTTTTGGCTCAAGCTTTTGTTGGAAACTAGACGATAAGCCGCGTCTATAGAGTTTTTGAATGACCTTCTAGCATGTTTGGAACCAAAGTTATGGCCAAAAAAGTGTTGTACCCCCAAATCAGAAAATTGCAGAAAATGCATTGAGTCTCCCACTGGCGGTATTGCGAATAGCGATAACTCGCCGCTTAAAAATGCTAGCGAGCTATTCGAACCCTCGAAAGATTCGTGAAGTCTTGTAGTTTGCACTGAAAAAAAAACTTTTGAGATTTGGGTTCAGGGTTTTCCGTGGCTGTCGTTAGAAAAAGGGTAGGTTTTGCTTTTTTTGGTTGTTCCATTATGACGTCATCACCCGCACAATGGGCCGAAATTGTGGCCCAAAATTTAGTTGTATTTTGGGCTGGAATATGAAGCTGTAGAGGACTAGATCGATTTCCTGGCGTTTCTGGGGCCCAAGTGAGGGCCAGAAGACCCCAAATCATGGAGCATATGGCTGAGCAATTTCAGGGGATTTCCCTAATTAATTTCCGGAAGTTTGGCTATAACTTTTCAACCAGAAATGCTAGAAAGTCCATCAAACCCTCTAAAGACTCGTACTGTAGCCTCGAATCCAAAAAAACTTTGAGTCACAAAATCTGATGGATTGTTCGACTCCCACGATATGACGTCATTATTCAAATGTAAACAAATATGCATAAACATCCTCTCAATATGCAAACATCAACAAAAAAAACGAGATCTCAAGCTGAAAATTTTTTTTCCAGTCTAAACCACTTGTCTTCCCCAGTCTTCAGAGGGTTTGAACAGCTCTCTAGCCTATTCTAACGGCGAGCTATGGCCATATACAAAAGGGGTGTTATTCCACCCTGGTTACCTTTTTTAGGGGTAGAAATTTTGACCTTTTTGGTTTTTATGGCATAATTTTTGATCCAGATATGCTACAAAGCCAATCAAGGGCTCTAAACACTCGTAGGATGGCCTAGTTTCTACAAGAAAACTTGGGACAAAATGTTGGCCCATTGGATTGGCGTCCAAGGCCGGGTAAAATAGGCCATAAAAAGGCTAAAACAACCCACTTGTGGCGTCCCCCCCAGAGAACCCCAAACCCAAAACGAAACAGTTTTTTTTTTCAATCTACTAGATGACTTGCTGAATCCTTAGAGGGTTCGAACAGCTTTCTAGCTCAATCGGATAGCGAGTCACAGCGTTGAAAATGCGCCAAAATTTTGGCCGGCGCAGGACTTAAAGGGTTCGTAAAAAAACGGTAGTGCGTCGAATTTAACTGCTGCTGACTGTTGTGTGACACACAGACTTACAGACTTAGCTTGGAAACAACTTTGGCAAAAGGATGCGTTGTTGACTGGCAGATTTTACAGCAGCAGAGTTTACAGCATGTATACCTTATCGTCCGTAGATTCCACGTAGCAAAACTCTAATATGCTGCGTGACATGTATGACGAAATAGTCACAAAATATTGCAACACAAATGAAGGTGACAACGGAATGAAATTTGTCGAAAGTAGGCAAAAGCTTGGATATTTTTAATTGAAAATACCATTTGGACAATTTCGCATTCCTCAAGGTCTTAAAGGTACACTGGTTACAGCTATCAGCGCTGCAGTTGGAGAAAAGAGCGACTATAAATTTTGCACATGATACAGAAAAACTTAATGTGCGTACTTTCATCCTCCAGGGCACGGGTTCGATGTACCTCTTGTACGCCTCTTGTAGGCTCTGATGTCAAGGATTACGACAACGATTAATCACTACCTCTTTCGCAGTAAGCCATAAACAGTGATTTAAAACGGTTAACTTTGACTGATCCCCCATACTGCATTGAAAAATAAAATGTTTGTCTAAAAATATAGACAAGCTTGAAGAAATTGTTTTCGTGTGCTTATAAACTCCAGGCTTTGTCGGATTCTTGATAATTAGGATAAGACAAATTCAAATGTTCACTATTTCTAATAGCTTTATTTATATTCAAAGCATAATCTTCAATATTAAATATTGAGAAGTAAAAGATTGGCTTCAGTTGTTGGGTGACAAAAACAATCAGAAATTAATTGTCGGAGCTGTGCAAACACTGCTTTTTAATTTCTGCAGGTTTGAAAAAGAGAAACGAAGATTGTGCTGCATCGCCACGTACAACCCTTGTCTATGTGTGTAGCGTGTAATGTCATGTAAGCACCCTTTACTTTCTCCTGTTTTGTATATTCCATTAGTGTCGAACGGCTCTTTTTGAAGTGCATGTTTCCATTTCATAATGTAGTTGTTTGCCCCAATAGTTTCACGGACCATAGAACATAGACTGGAATGTCGTGTTTTCGGGAAATTGTATTAATTAAGATTTTCTTTCTTGCAAATTGTTTTCATCTAAATTATCAAACGGAAAACGGTCGTGCATCGCTGTCCTGCAGATGAACTCAACATGTTGTTTCTACTAGCCAGACAAAACTTCTCTTGCAAGTGGCTGCGCTTTCTCGTGCATTAACTGTTGAAGTGAATCATGTTTTGACGACTTGTTAAGCGTTTGTTTTATGTTCAATTCTTACGTTCGGATTGTGTCAGTTCCATTTTTGTCACAAGACATATGGTACAATGCAAAATCGTGAAATGTTTATCTTGCATTTTGCATTCATGCGTTCATCATTTCAGCCGATTTCAATGTCAAAGTCAATGCAAACCGTTTGTCACGACGATTGCTTCTGTCGGTGGGAGCAATAGAACCATTGAACATTCATTCACGATCGTGGAAGAAATTTAAATTGCACGTGGAAATGTTTCATCAGCTCAACTAGGCGATTACCATGAAACAAACTTACTTCAGCTTTCTGGAAAATTCTTTTTCAGCTTTCTGGAAAATACTCAGTTGTTTTCTTCTTCTCATCCCGTTCACGTATGCAGCGGTTTTCGTTAAATGGTTGTAAAATGTTTTTGACTTCACTGTAGCGTATGTTTTACATTCCGCTGGAGTTTTCTGTGATCATAGAAACATACTGTGATATATGTTTCGTGTTGATTGTAATTTTTTTGGAGAAAATTGACTACAAATATTTTGGTTTGGCGATATTTTGGCAATTTTTTGAAAGTACATATTCATATGTAGGGTTACTATCCTTGATCTTTCTGATGGTATGAAAATTCGTGATACCAAATTAAATTGTGATGATTTTGAAGGTAGGAGCATGGCACTAAATACCTTTTATAAAATATATTTGCAAAGTGTTGAAACTGGCTATTTAGAAATATTTGCAAAATATTGCAAACCTATGCGCTTTTTGGTAAAATAAAGGCGAAAGATAAAAAAGAGATGCAAACAACTGATTTCTAGTGAAAAAATTAATGTTTTGGTAAAGATGCAACCATTTCCAGATGTTTGGCTATTTATTGAAGCTATTTTGGCTACAATTTTCTTTCTACCTGGCAACCCTGTTCATAGATAGACCTTGCCACTAGACACCTAACAAGAAATGTCATTGGGGATAGGGCCAAGCAGCAACCGAGTAATTGCTGTTGTTTTTTCCATAACAATTGCATTAGCCGGCAAATGAAAAGTATGTTTTCTTTGAATTGACAAGTTTTGAAGGCTTCTTTTTAATGAAGTTCCAAATTTCTACTGTGGATCAAAGACACCATCTGCTCATGTAACGTTCCTGCAAAAACGCTTGCGAAAACATCGATTCCATAATGCACGATATGCAGTATGTTTTGTGCAGCCAATATCGTCAACGAGCAAGAAGTCATCGTGACTGCCATTATGATTGCGCTTTTTATATTTACGCTCTTCTCGTGTACGCCAACCAACTTTCAATCGAACCGAGTTGCTAAGACACCTACGACTTCGGAAACAGATCTTCTGCAAAACTTGGGTGTATATAAGAACTGGATCCGGTTGTCGTCCATTACTCGAGTGGCTAATTTACGTATCCATTTGATAAATCTAAACGCTGGAATCTTTCAACGCGTTTGGATTGTATGCCATTTAACGCTATTAACTATGACCGCTGCAGCATTTCTGTATACTTCTTTTTAAAATGTGGTTTTGATGTACACTTCCTTTTTTTCTGTACACGTCGTTTTTGTTTCAAATTTTTTCGCAGATAGAATGAACTCTTTCACTTTTTCTCACATCATCTCAATTTGTATTGCTTATATATCGCTAATCCATCAACATTTTGCAGAACAAAATTTATATCTCTACGAAGCTTGAACGTAACAAGGCCACTTAAAAGCTTTAGGTTTTCTGTAGGCTGTGGAGCAGGGTCACCAACATGGTGCCCGCGAGCACCAGGTCGCCCGCAGGACCACGTTGGTCACCCGCGGGCTTGTCCTGACAATAGCAAAAAACATGTTAAATGTCTTGACATGGATGAATATCTTTAATTTTTCTTGATAACATAATTGAAGACAAATTGAGCAAATTTTTATGTCGGAAGTGTGTGTATCAAACTGGTAGCCCTTCGCATGAATCTGTACCAAGAAGTAGTTCTCAGTTTCAAAAAGGTTGGTGACCCCTGCTGTAGAGGAATCAGCCGACTGGGCTCTGCTTTCATCTTTTTGCGATGATTCAAACTTGCACATATCTGTATTCAAGTAACTTCACTCCGCAGATTAAGAAAGCAAGGAGTAATCGCAAATTTCTAACAGGAAATCGATTTCACGTAACACTACGCATCGTCAGCCCTTATATCTTATTCAAATAGAATTTTTTTATGTAAATCTTTTTTGTAAATAGAATCCTACATCTTATTCTGTTAGAACCAAATAGAATCACGTGATTTTTAGTTATAACTCAAACCACGTCAATACCCTTTTGATTTCGTAAAAAGTACAAGGTTCATATGGAGAAATATACAAAACTCTTTGCTAATTTCGCCTTTTCTTTTCAATGACTTTGTCTATTTGCGCACAAAATGCAACGTTAGAAAAGATTTATTTTTACAGACTTGGCACATCTGGCTGCAAGCTTTGTGTCCTAAATGATACTTACTTGTGTAAGATGTATATAACCATTGTAGCGTCATGTACCACGTGGAAGAATACTAAAAAAATGTTAAAAGTTTTTTCCTAAATCTGTTATTCAGTTAAAATAAAATAACTTATTTCACACTTCTAGGAAATACTTGGCGGCTTTTAGTTTATTTTTAAAATGTATGCATGCAGTGGGTTGTTTCATTCTTTCATAACTCTTTTTTATAGCTGCCTCTTTGTAGCATATTCATGATATTTCATTGCATCCAGTTGTGATCACAACAGAGTTTCTGCAATTATGATCTTTGATGTTGAATCGATGTTGAGCCGCGAGTTGAAAGCAGCTTGATACTTTAGCAGTGGTCTTCGATTCGTGTCTGCGTTTTATGTTTCACAAAGCTGAGCCAAAACCTCTGGATATCTCAACAGCACTGAATGTCAAAAACGCAAGTTTCGTTAATACAGCAACAAATTACTGTATATAGCTTGTACTGACGCTGTAAAGCGTATCTGAGCAGTGTTCGTTTCTGTTGCATGCATAAAAACATGTGTGCCTCATTCAAATGTTTAAATAAATTAATGGAACCAGAAAAAAAGAAAAATGTACTTTAAACAATATGCTTTTTGGTCTAAACCGTAGGCATTTTTGCGAATTTCCAAAGATAAGGTTAGCTGGTCAAAATAAGGTAGCTAAGAGGATTTTCTAATGAAATTTCCTGTAAAACAATGTCAAATATGCCGTTATTTCAGTGTCGCACCAAGCAGTAATGATTCCTATTTTCAGCCGCTAGAGCAAATTTGACTGCAACTAAAATATTTCATGTGCAAAGTCTTACGGCAATACAGGGAAATTTCATTTTTGTGTTAAACATCATTTCAATGAAAACAAACAACACCGATGAAATACGAACAAACGCATACAAATTACTTAGCATAGCACATATTGTTGGTTTCAAATTAAGAACATGAATTAAAAGCACTAATAAACTCTGAAATATTCTATGTAGCAATAACTTCATAAATGGTGAAGCATTTCCTTGCAGTGTACTGGTAAAAACATTTCCTTGCAGTGCCCTCGTAAAAATTTTTTTTCAATTCAACGACCTTAATTCTTTTTGTGAAAGATAGCAGATTTCCAGCGTGTGTAGAATTGCAACTATTTTAAGCAATCCGCAGTGTACTGATGCATCCAACTCTTTTCCTGCTTCTTCAAGTGAGTAAACTGTTGCTGCGGTAATGAAAACGCACCACAAACACCAAAAAATCTGAACCTTCGGATTGCGGAAAGTGCTTTGCCTGCAGCCGTTGGTACACACGCATATCAGTTGCATCCTACAGAACAAACCGTTGATTGTTATGCAAGCACAAAGAAATTCCACATAAAGAATTGACAAGCGAAGCTGACAACCAGAAATCCAAAATTAGTCAAAAATGTTTGAAAAATATTCCGTGTTAGCGAAATTTGCATTGGAAATAATTTTAACTCCAAAACAATGGTAGTGTTTGAAGAATCCCAAGGATCAATCAAGTGCTATATTCTCAAAAATCTTACTAATGCAAATAAAAGGACTGAAGTTTAGCTGCAAATGAAGCTTATTTCAATTTTTGATAAACTGTTTTTTTTCAATAAATTAATAAATTTAATGAACTCACAACTAAATTTTTCTTCACAGCTTGACATCTTCTGAAAAACTTTTTGATGTGTGGGTCCGTCTCACTGCAGTGCTGACAAGCCCAGCTAATGTTTGGTTTGATGCCAGATATTTTGAGCTTTTTCAAATTTAATTTAAAACAAATAATCGTCATTGAAAAATTTTCTATTTTAAATTTCCTTTAAATTTGTTTGTCAAGCTTGTCATCAATTTCAGAAACAAACGTAAACTTTAATTCGTGATATTATTCTTGACTTACCAGTTGATAAAGAAGCTCAACATGCACAGACCAATCACGATTTTCATTGAAGCTGGAAATGAAAGCAAGACGCCGAAAGAAATTGTAATAACGAATACGAAGCTTGTTAAGTACTGGAGTGTTCTGCAAATGCAAAGAGTAGAAGGCAGCTCTAGCCCTTGTGCATCATCTTCTTCCATTTGGTCAACATCAATTATTATCATTTTACTTACTGCTCGATGTTTTCTAGAAAACAAGCAGCTTGGTTTGTGGGGTTTGTGTATTATGCACGGCAGCTGAATATCCGAAAGAAACTCTTCATCGGGAACTACCAACCAGTTTTTTTTGTGCTACATGAGTTGATTTTTCGATTCAGTGTGAATTACTCAAAATATGCATCCGTCTTATGTGTGGTATATATCTTTGCATGCTGCAGGTTTTGGAGGGCTGTTTCAAAGATGTAGCCCCAAAGAAACTTTCCAAATATTGCCACAGTTACGCCAGTTCAATATCAACTTTGCTTTAGTGTGAAAATTGTTTAGATTGTTATCTGTGCTAGAAAATGTTATCGATAAACGACTGTTTTATTCTCTTAACTTTTCACATTATCAACCTATATCAAAACTACTTAGGAGTAAAAGTGCAAAACTACTGATTACAGTATGCATAAAAGAAACAAAATCTTTTGTTATCATTTTAAATTTTTATCATGATTTTCCACAAAATTTATATAATCTTGAGAAACGTTGTTAACCTCAGGTTTTATTTCCTGACAATTGAGCCGTTTGTTTTGTTCAAATGTGCTTTTGTTATTCAAATAAATGAATAACTCTACAACAATTAAACGAAAGCAAATTCATGAGATTTCCTTACCTTTCAGCAGTTTTTATTTGTTATTCAAACATTAGCAGCTGAAACTAAAAAGTCTGATTGCAAAATTGTAACCTAGGTATGTCTGAGTGACTCTGCAATGCAATCATCTAACGAAGTCCCTCAAAACGATTTGTGCAAAACTCAGTCAGTGAGAAACAGACTTTTGAATGGGCAAATCGTTTTGCTGTTAACGACGTGGTAATTTGCTCTATAAGGTAAAAATAGCAAGTTTGATGTTTTGCTAACTTTATGACTTTGCGAGTTATTTGAGGAATGAGCAAGTAAACCTCATAATTTATGGGAAACTGCGATACTTTCTACCGTTTATTTTAGTTTATTTTCTTCTAATGTGCTTTTGCTGATCAAATAAATGAATAACTCGACAACAGTTAAATGAAAGCAAAATCATGAGTATTCCTTGTCATTAAGGAGTTTCTTTTATTAGTCAAATCATTTATAACCAAAACTATAAAACTCTTTTTTAAAAATTGTAACCTGGGTACGCCTGAGTGACTCTGATGCATTGCAAGTGATTAACGAAGACGGTAAAACAACTTGTCCAAAACGCACCCACTCAGAAACAAGCTTCTGAATGGGCAAATAGTTTTGTTGTTAACGATTTGGTGATTTGCTCTATAACATGAAAACAGCGGGTTAGATCTTTTGCCAACTTTACGACTTCATAACTTATTTGATGAATCAGCAAGTGAACCTCACAATTTGGAAAACTGCAATACTTTCTACTCTTCCCGCTTGCTACGTGCCTATGTGCAAGTATTTGAAAGCAACTACAGTACGTCTATTCATGAAAACATCTGAACAGACAAACACCGAGACAAATAGTTTGGAGCCGGCGGCAAACCAAGTCTCAATAATAGACCTTGTTGCTCCCAATTGCATTCGTGTCATCGAAGCTCCCGTGTCCTTTGTGTATTCTGTCCTTGTTTGAACCAATATTGATTTTCTCGTTTGACAATGCAGCTGTCTACTGCAACTCGTAGAAACAAAATCGGTTAATTATGAAAGTTCGGTAGGTTTCATTTACTTTCTGCAGAAATATCCAAATGTCAATCCACAGTTTTTTGCATAAGTTTCCGAGCACTTTTTAACAGATTTTTCATTTGTGTTGTCGTTGGTTGTTGCGTGTTCCTCTTGCTAGTCACAACGTTTGTAATTGTTTGTATTAATACCGAAGCTAATAATATTAGTTTGCCACTATATGCACATTGTTTCTAAAGTACAGTAGACATACCAAGCTTCCGTTTTGACGTTCAAATAAACGAAAACCGGAGCAAAGTATCTGTTACCTCACTAGTTTTGTTTGTTTTGTTTACGTGTTTGTCTCAGACACAGGGCCCATGTC
>JGI24158J21664_10010458_pt1 | contig 12373 bp, 13 predicted proteins | sample Ectturendosymbi3_FD_21664 | JGI IMG/M metagenome (IMG submission 21664) | reverse complement strand
TTTTTGTGACTGACATCATAAGTGAAGTAGTTTTGGGGTCATTTTGGCTCATGTTGCCTGGCCTAGGGCCCAACCGCTAGGCCAAAGTGTTTCTCTGAAGTTTTCATTGGAAACTAGGCTCGAGTCCGCGTCATTTGAGCCTTTGATCGACTTTCTAGCATTTCTGGTTCAAAAGTTATGATCTAAAATAAACAAATTAATCAATTATCTAATTAGTCAAATATTTTTACTAACTTACGTCACAACTTTTGAACCCGAAACCCTAGCAGGTCACCCAAAGTATCAAAAGTTACCAGTAAAAACTTAGCGAAATACTACCACGTAACAGTTGGCGCCCAGGGCCAGGCAAAATGGGCCAAGTTGGCCTAAAGTCCTCCACTTCTGACGTCACTCACAAAAAACCTGCACCCCCACAAGCAAAATTTTTTGTCGAGTGCAGACTAGAAGACTTGCCGCATCTTTTGAGACTTTTACCGGGTCTGCAGAGCATACCGGACCAGAGAAATTCCTGTGCAAAGCAACGTGCGTTTAGGTGTTTTTTTTTCGAAAATCCCTGAATCCTAGCGGACGCCAAAGAGTTAAAGTATTGGACACTTTTTCCTGAAGTATAATCTTATTGCGTGCTTCTGGGACTTGGAAAAGATTAATACTGAATTATTTTGTTCAACAATGTCAAAATAATAAATATCTGTTGTAATGTTTCATGTGTGCTGACTATAAGCTGTTTTTTTTTTCGCTGAAAGATTTCGGTGATTTCTGCTGAAACATTTTGGTCATTTGTCTCACAGTTGTATTAAAACTCACCATAGCAGTGTTTTTTAGCTTCAATTTTCAAACATTGTGACCGAAATTACTTAATTTTTTTCGGTCATTTCTGAAACGCTTTGGTCTGTGACTGAAAGAAACAGACTAGAAGAGTTTTGTAATTTTTAAGGGATATGCAAGTAATTGAACAAAATCTCAATAACTTTTTCAATCTAAGAAACATTCTGATTAACTTTGTTTATTGTGACAAAGCAACAAATTTTTTTCATTGTTCTGTTAGCCAATATTTAAAATAAATTGCTAAGAACAGTCAATACATCTATTTGCCCATGTATAGTTTTATTGCTGTGAAAATGCATTGCACAAGAAAATTTCATAGTGGTAAACTAAAGTGAAAAAGCTAAGAAAGAATGCAAAATATTTGTGAAATTGTGTTAAATTTGTATTTCAAGAAATTAAGAACAAATTGGATTGTTGTGTTTTAAGAACTTTGGGTTGTTAAGAATATTTGCACATTTTAGTCCAAAGAACTTCCTTTTATACTCATTCAGTCAGTGGGAATTTTAGCAGTGGTCAGAAATTTTTGCTGTCACAAACATTGTGATAATAATCGATTAAGGAAATAGAACATGCTTAAAGGCTTTTCTCTCATCATTGCTTTTTAACATGACTTGACATCTGCGAACTTCTATCATGGAGAAAAACAATAATTTCTTAGTTTTTCATAGTTAAAGGTGGATGGCGTTGTGATTGCATTCATGCATTTTTTTTATGAAGCTGTTGTCTGTCAAGTTTTTTCACTTGTTTATTTGAAATTGTTTGGAACTTCTTACCCTCACCATGCTTTTTGTCTGCAATATGTATGCAGCAGGTCATGCATGAATTTGGATGATCTATGTTTATTAGTGAAATATGGATAGACTCCAACATTACCAAAGTTCATTTTGAAACAAAGTGTTTTTAATGCAAAGAATAAGAATTTTGCAAGTTCTAAGTGGTCTTAATAATCTGGTCCGATTTTGGCATGAAGCACATTCCTGTTGAAATTGCTGAAGTTACTGCTGAAAAACCGTTCAATTACATGACTTCAGTATGATTGTAATAAAACTGCATCCATCACTGTGTTTGTTGCAAGAATAACAAACTAACTTGATGCAATGTGCCAAAAAGTTCAAACACAAGTAATTTGTGAAAAGGATGTCTGTGTGACGTAAATTCTTCCATGCTCACTGGTACCATACTAACGTGTTGGCTATATATCTAAGGTGTGCTTTAAAGGAAAGACCCTCTTTGCAATGGTCAGCCAAGCAGGCGTACTATTGGACTATTTGATGTATTGCTTGTGTGTAGGCGGTATAAAAGAGGATGCACCGGCTGCTTTACAAGCAGAGTGGGACTGTTTTGTTTATGTTAGCGGCTGCTTTACAGCAGAGGCCCGTGTGGTTGTGTTGTTTGACGGGAGTAAGTTGTACGCAGCGCATCAGTTAAGAACCGTTCTCTCTGGGGAAGTGCTTCCTTCCTCAATCTTTCTATGTATTGTTGCAAATGCCTGAATGACTTCACCACCTGTTTCTGTTGGCGTTAGAATAATATTGTTACATCATATTCTGTAGATGTGCAAGCCACTCTTACGACGCAGTGCGTCATAGAGGTCTGTGAGCAGGCAGTGAGTTTAGGCAAGTCGGTGTTCGATTGAGCGTTTTTTTCTGTGAGACGGAAAGTGCGTCAAAAATTCAACTTGGAATCAAGTACTGTGCAGTTTAACTGGTTCGTTGCTTTCCGTGATGTAAGAGGCTGGTAGACGGCGTTTCTTCTGTGGCATACAAATGATGAGCATGTTGCCTCACATAGAGGACTGTTGGGTATGTCATTTTGCAGTTAGCAGCATGGTTGTCAGTCCGTAGTCGTCACGACAATCAGGTTTTCAGTGCGTGTTCAAAATAGTTTTTCAGAAAGTTTAATGCAAAGTGAAACAACTCACCCTGTGCGATGGCTCAATAATATTGCTGTTCAAGCAATTGTTTGGGATGCAAGAGTTTCATGCCTGGGTTTTATTTTTCGCCGAAACATTTCGGTCATTTGTCCCATAATACAATAGTAGTAACATTCGCCGTAGCGGTATTCACAAGCGTACCTTTGCGGACATAATGACTGAATTGACTTAAAATTGTTTGAGTCATTTTAAATAAACTAATCGGTCTGTGAACGAAAAATGGCCGAAAAAATAAACCCAGATTTGTGTACTCAATTCGTTGAAGCAATATGCTGTTAGGGCGGTAGCGGCCGTGTTTTTGCGATTTTTACTACTGCTGCTGCTAACCCAGGTGTTTTTTGCGCAGTCCGGTGGAGAGACGCAGATGGTGACGTTGCCTTTGTCGATGGCCAATGCTATCACGTCCGGCCAGGGCCAAAGCGTCATAACAGCTAACCAACAGTCTGTCATACAACCGCCTATTTTGCAGGTACGCTTTCGTTTTGATTTATGCTTTAATCAAGCACTTGCAGCGGCGATTTTACGGGCGTTTCAGGTCGAGGACTGGTAAAAGTTATTCCAAGGAAACGTTTGTACTTCTGCTCCTCATGATATTTTGTAAGCATACGTTTCAAGCTCGTTGCTGCTTTAGATTTGTGAATTGTGTGGCGTCGTGGTTGCACGCTTGGAAGATAGGCAATGAGCTGACTTGTTCAAGTGCTTTGGCAGGATACGGCAAAAAGGAGAGAACTTCTCTCAAGAAGACCGTCATACAGGTAAAGTTGAGCAGCTCTCTAAATTTTTTGGTCTTTATTGTTGGTGCTTCCTGATCGGATAGAAAAAAAGAAGTTGCACTTTTTTAAAAGTGAAAGGTCAGCGATTTTGTGGACGTCAGGCGCTCATCGTTTTCTTGATTATGTGCTCGTAGAAAAATATTAAACGAACTCTCCGGGCAACCAGACGAAACGCAACAGCAGCGCGTAAAAGACGAGCCAGGCAGCGGAAGCAAGTCGTCCGAAAGCTCGGAGTCCGACTCGGGAAGTCAGGTGGTCACCTCTATGCAAGCTCCAACAATCGCATACCAGGCTGGAAGTGGAACAGGTGACTTGTGACGGCCGAGCGGTCAGTTTCGGGCGCTGTGCTAACTGCGCGTGTGTGGAAATGGTAATGATATAATCATAATAGTTACTGATACGTTGACCAGCAGGCGCGCCACTACTCGCGCCTTGTTTTGTTTTACTGAACCTTTCACATTAATGCCGGAAATTAGCTGCTGCCTCGCGACTGCTTCCTGCTTGCTGGCGTGCTTAATGAAAACAAGCCTGCTTGCCAGCAAATCATAAGGCGCCCTAACGCTTCGTGCGTTCCTTAACCAGTTTGCGGCTTTAATTGCTTCTCTTGTCGTTCAGCAGCGAACACGTTTTGTGCCAACGCTTGTGTATGTGTGCAGTCCATGCGTTTGTTAGTTTTGCTACGACTGGGATAGCTGACTCAAACTTTTCGGTGTCGTGAATTTGTAACTTTTTCAAAAAACTTGCATCTTCATTGCCAAACAACGATTTTTGTCATTAACAGAACAAAAAAATGCAATCGCGCCAGTACATTTCGTGTTAATCTCATGCTAATGATATAAATTGCGTGCTCGTTCTTTGCTCCATGCTTCATAGATATACGCCACTCGTCAATATTTTTGTTCTTGGCGGAATCGTTCGCCTCGCAAGTCGTACATTGTTAGCGATCCTGTTGAGGGTGAACAATCGCCCCATCCCGCTCTTGGTCGAGTGAATCGATTCAAGGCATTCACTCCCCCACCTCCGCTCTCCGTCCCCTGCCCAGCGTTTATATAACTGATATTTCCGGTGCTTGTGGAACTGGTTGAACGCACCCGCGACGCAAATAAATCCATTCGGAATAGTTGAAAGTTCAAATCAGGGCTGTGGAGCCGGAGCCTGAAATCGTGTGTCCCGGTTCAACGGCCGCACTTCGCGGGCCCGAAATTTGAGTTCCGGCCCCATAGCCCTGAATGAAACTAAAAGTTGACAAAGGGAAAACTGGCGGGAAACCGACGGTACGTTAAGACGGGCATTGGGCTTACTGTAAAAACAACAGTGCGCTGCAAGCAGGGTGTTGTCCTTGTTTTCTATTAAGTTTACTAATAAGCATTTTTCCTTTTTGCCTACTTTGCTCGCAACTCCAGCAGCAGCCGTCATGTAGATGCTTTCCTGCACAAGTCAAACTATGTATATTTTTAAATGTGTTTCATGTTCTTTGTGTCTTAACAAAGGCCTTGCCCTTGAACGACAATTACCGCGCACTGTCATTTTTTAAAAGTAATTTGAACGACTTAAAGTAAGATTGCAGTACACAGCAGAGGTCATACAATGCTGGTGCCGCATGACCGTAAGGGGTTTCCGGAATCCGTGAACCCCGTGATCATCGTGTGTCAGATCGCAACAATCCACATGGTACTTTTCGCACAGCAAGGACGTTTCTAACTTTCGGCCATATATTTTTGGATCAGACAGCAGAGATATTCAACCAGTGTGATAAACAATCACCCGGCCAACGTTGAAGAAACAGACAAACTTGCATTTTATTAATGTTCCTGATGATGTCTTATTATGACTAAGCTGAAACGTTGAATATAATAATGCTTTAGATATTAACAGCTACATTGTTCGCAATAAGGATTGTCCCCCTCCCCCGCTACCCAGCGCTTCTACAGTTGCATTTTGGTCGATATCAGTGAACATTCTGGTTGCAACCGTTTGTAAACGGCCCAACAAGTGCAAGCTAAGCGGCGCACAGCGCTTTGTAGGAGTAGACTTTACCTTTCAGCTCCGGATATCTTTCCATGCAAATGACAAGTAAAAGGTTTCACACCTGAGTGGTAACGTTGACTTGCTCTTATGTCATTTCCTGTTTTATATTTGATGTTGAAACTAACAGTAGTGTTGTCCCGCTACGAAGATGTTCCACTGAGCAAATGTTTGCTTTAATGAGCATTAATATTTCAAAGCTGATTTAACAGAGTTCCCAATGATTTACGAACTTTGTGAAGTATCAGAACAAGTATCTTATCAAAATACGAACAAAGTACGCATGCGATTCAGACAGCTTCTGAAAGGACTATGCAATTTGCTCAGAAGCGTTCTGCTTCTGCCCAAAAAAATGTTAATGATTTTTTTTTTCAATTGGGAAAGTAGGAAGTGCACGAGAATGAGATTCCACTGCGCAAATTGTCTGCTGGTGCTGTGCATTTGCGCAACTTGGAGGGAACGTTGGCCCGAGTTGGTGTGTGTGTTTTCTTGGCGCGCCCTCGTCCTCAAACAGCGCTTGTGTCGTCACAGTCACCGTTCATCAAGCCCCCCAGACCATCCAGATCGCCGCGTCACCTTTGAACCACGCCGACCAGAGCTCTGTGACGTCGGTCGCCGGTCTGCAGACCTTCACCATGGCGAACGCCTTGGCCCAGGGCCACACCATTGTCCAGGGCGATGGAAGCGGAAGCGGAAATTTGTGGATGCCCGGTAACCACGTCGTGGTTCAAGGTCAGTTGTTGCCAACGTCACGCTTTGCTGTTGAGATGCCGCTACGGGATGACGGCTTGCTAAGCTTTGCTGTTGTTGACGTCGCCCTTGATTGTGATTTCAACAATGCTTGTTTGGGATTTGTCTTTAAACCTGATTTATTGCTGCTCATCAGTTTTTCAAAAGTCCAATGGTTTTCCATTGTTTTTATGGAATTGATCGGCAACACGTAATATTTTTAAGTGGGGGGAGGGTGGAGGAGATGAAGCTTTGTACAACGGTCAAGTGCGCATCGTCACAATCGCCGTTGTGGACTATTTATTAAAATACGATAACGTCACCGAAGATCAGTGATGCTATGCATGATTGCGCAAGCATGAAAGCTTGCTTAGCCACCGTTTGCCCACTTTTCAGTTTATTGCAAGTCGACCAAAACAGCATTATCTTCACAAAGCATGTCTTTCTGTTGGCTTCCGGGCGTGGTACAACGTTAACGAATAGAGTGTAAGGCTTTATCCAGCCAGTCATATGTCACATCTCTCGCTCGACGAAGTCTCATTAAGGGGAGTAATGTGTATTGACAAAAGTTATATTCATGCTTTCAGCACCTCATTACAAATATCAGCGGTACTGAAGCTAAAAAACGTTTCCTTTCAATTCACATCTTGATTTTCATTTCCTGGTACATTGGTTGTGTCGTCTGCTTCTGTTTTTCTGTGCGTTCTGTTCACACCATGAACAAAATGCAGCGTTTTAACTGACGAACAATCAAGTGTTTGAAGATTCTGACGCCAATGTGTGTACCGTATTTACTTGATTGTAAGCCGCACGAAATGGTGTTAAATTTAATGTATGCCGCCCTTGAACATAGGTTACCATAGGTTACCTAAGCCTCTGAGACTGGGTTTATTTTTTCGGTCATTTACCGGTCACAGACCGAATTTTTTTTATTTTTATAATGACCGAAAAAAATTGTGAGTTCGGTCATAATGTTTGAAGAGGTAGGCTAGTGAGTATTGTTATGGCGAGTGTTAATGCTACGGCATCATGGGAGCAATAACCGAAATGTCTCAAGGAAAAAGAAACACAGCTCTGAGATACTTTCGCGCACTAGCACGTTTCGCGTTTGTTCGTAACCCTGGTAATGATGCTTGCACCACTACAACTGCCTTCTGTTCATCATAAACCCTTCTGTGACGGATGTGCACGTGATGCTGAAGAGAATACACTATGTGAAAAGAGAGTTTGGTTGAAAAATACGCAGCCAAGGAAAGGCTGGACGTCATTTATACCTTTCGATAAAGCAAAGAAGTTAAAAGTATAAACCGCCCTTGATTATGAACCGGACGAAATCATGAAGAAACTTATAAGCCGCGGCTTACAATCGAATAAATACGGTATGACCTGACCATTCATAAATTATTTGGAAAAGCCCGTCGGTTGAATGTAAAGGCTGCGAACAAATGAATCCTGGACCTCTTTAATTCAATTGGCTGAAGTGAAAACTGTGATTAACATGGCATGCCAGTTAGACACGTGCCAGTACACCCGGAAGTTACGGTCAAAGAAGTCATATTTGGATTGTAGCAAGTACGTGCGTTGTGGATTGTTTACAGAACAACGTTAAGTCCTTTGCGGTCGTGTAATCCGCAAACGTGACCATCAATCGCATGTCTGGGTTTCTTTTTTGGCTGAGAAATTTTGGTCATTTGTCCCACAACAGTATTAAAACACGCCATAACAGTGTTCATTAGCCTATCTTTTCAAATATTCCGACCGAATTGACTTAATTGTTTTCGGTGATTTCAAAAAAAATTCGGTCAATGACCAGAAAATGGCCGAAAAAAAAACAGTCGCCCAGTCCGTTTTCAAATGAATTTTTTCGGCCAATAGTTTATTCAACGGGTCAACTTCGTCCGTTTTTGTACGGGCCGTGTGGATGGCGACTAGTGCTTCACTAGAAAAAGTCGAAGTGATTTTCACTGTGGCATTGTTCTCCTCTGAGCAATGCGCCTCCTCAGCTCCGCGGAGTAAGGTTGACAGTGTTGACGTAATAAAGTCATCTGTGACGCAACACAGCATAATTTCCTTGTGCGTTTACTCACCGATAGATCTATCGCCATTAACCGCTTGGGCGTCTGAACCCTGATAATTAGGGTCATTCTCTGTGGTCTCCTTTATGTGATCGCCATAATCACGAAGTGTTTGTTTAAAAGTTCAGACGCCCTTTTGTTTTTCACCGTCGGCAGCTTCTCAGCCGAAGCAGATTGGTTCATCTAGTTTTCATTTGTTGTGGCGGCACCGGCCCAGTTGTTGCTGCTCACAACTCTGTCTTGTTTGTGAAACGGTTCCATTTATTGCCGTGAGTTTTTAATATGACGGCAATGACAACTTGGGCCAAAATAACAGCACCGTGGTTAGGTTGAAGCTATTGTCCTGTTCGCAACGAACCACTTTTCAATCTGTTACTTTCTGAAAGGAAAACAGCGTTAGCAACTTTCTGCTCAATCTTCACAACTCGCCATGCTGCAAAGCACACGTCACCCAGCTCCGTTTTTAACATACTGCCTCAGCATAAAGACATTCGCACTGGTGATTTTGCATAACGGAAGTTGGGGATGGGGATGGTAATGTACTAGTTGTTTCTTTGCAAGATTGCTCTAAATGTGATAAACGCACCCTTTGATCAGAAAAAGCCGAAAACTACGGTTTCCTGTTGATTTCTCATCGCTCATGCAACCACTAGCAATCACTCACTTAAATCTTTGCGTTAAAGCGTCACGTTCTAACTTACCGAATGTTGGTGGCAACAAGCACACTGTTCAGACCTGGCATTCAGACAAAGTTCATTTGCAATTTCTGCACCTAATTTTAACCTTTCATTTGCATTTCCTGCAACTAATTTGAATATTTGAAATAACGCGCCTCCGGAGCGGTGCGTGCGTTGATGCGCTCTGAAAATAGTTTTGGACTTTTCGGTGCTCCTGCAATGACTTCCGAATCAGTGTCATTCCGAATGGCGTAGTGCGGCAGCCTTTGTTGTAACATATTCTTGCCTGCAGCAACTTTCCGTTGTGATTGAAACCTCTAACGAGTTGATATGTCCCAGTTGTACGTTCACGTTGGTCGCTGTTTTACCGAAGGTGTGACTCCTTTCTTGCTTTCATCAACGACGTGGCTTTTCGCACCTGGAACGACCATAGCAATCGCTAGTGTTCCTTTTGAAAGTGCGCTGGCTGTAAAAAGCACGGCGTGCTTGTCCACCAGGCCGTTTTAATATCTTCGATAAAAAAAGTTACTGTGATAAAACGCTAGCCGGTCATCGCGCTGCGAGAAAACGTCTGTGCCGTGTAAGATAATGATGAAACGCCAATAAAGAGCCGCCGCATTTGGCCTTGATAGTCGGACAAACTGTGCCAAGATCCGCACATCATTGTTCCAAGCACGCTTGATAGCAGCGATTAGATAGATACCGCAGACCTACACGTTATGCGTGACGTTATTTGTTGTTTACCAGCAAATTGGTCAGCAGCAACTTGTTCTGTGCCAAACACTTGAAATGGTTAAGACTGATAGTTTTCCAGTTCAAGTTTAATCATTTCAACCAGACCCTTGAGACTGGTGCATTATTTTTAGGGCGCACAAGGAGGCGTTGCCTGATACGATGTGAATGAATGAAACGATGTCGTAAACCCACGCGAGATTTTTGATAAACACTTTTCGTGACCGCAAATGGAGCAGGACGTCACTTCCGTAACTGCTGCACAGTTGTTTCCGTGGACTTTTGGGATTGTTCCAAAACAATGGCGGCCCCGTAAAGTTGCTAAGTTGTATTTACGCCAGTTGCATAGCAAAAAAAATTTGCGCGCTAGACGTTTGACGGAAAAACATTGAAAAATTCGCCAAACAGTCCCTGAAAACAAACACCAGAAAAACTTTCCATCACTGTGAGAAGGTTTTAAGGGGAGCGGGCTGGAGAAGTAAATCTATTGTTGATAGTCAGGGACTATCAGGAAGAAGTCGGTATATCTTGGTGTGTCCAGGAAGAAGTTGTGGCCAGTCAAAACTTTCCGTAAAAATCGCATTTTTATTTTCCCTTACCCCATTGTACCCTTACTTACTCTGCCGCCACATTTGACTTTTCTAAACTACTCACTCACTTTAAAGAAAAATGCACTGGTTTGTTGCATGTATCAACAGAAATTGATTTTTCATTGTTAGGGAGCCAACATATGAAATACAACACACACGACCACATGATGACAAGGTTGCCCGCAGCTCGGAGGCAGCATTTGTGTAAAGCCCAACTTGACACTGTCTCGTTGGATGCAATTTGCGTTTTTTTCACTTCTAAGGTGCACGCTGCCCAAAATGGAAGTGGTGTACTGCATAGATAGTAATTTTGTTTATTACAGCGCGTCGATCAACGAAGGGCGCTTTCGTTTTGTTTAAGACAAGATACAGCCGTTCGCTGATTACCAGTCCCGTCGAAACAACTTTTTTTGCGGTTGCCATAGTTACCGCTTGATTATCGCTTTCGTGAACCAACTTCTATGAAATTAGTAAGATTGTTTGAACTTGAGCCACGCGTAGCAAAATCTTTGCATTCGATGAGAAAGACACACAAAACCTCATTTGTATGTTGTTCTCGTGGCAGGAGCGTCACGGAGTTGTGTCAAGGGTCTCGGCAACCTCGATGTTTAGTGTAACGTTTGTTTCTGAAAAGTGGGACATTTTGGTATCTGACAATTTTTTTACAATTACGAAAAACAATTTTTAATCTTCTTTGATATCATTGAAGTGAAAGATTTTATTGTCAAATATGCATCGCTACTGGTGATAATTCGTTGCATGCGCTTCAAGCCTTGATTCATGCCAACCCGTGACGCTGCAAACTGTCAAGTTTACATTCACACGGGCAAAATTCCAAGTCAGTTGTATTTTTGCTAGCATTGCGGTTGCAGAGTAGAAATGTCTTTAAAGGCAAATGAAACTGAATCGATCAATAATTAACTTTCATTTCTGAGAGAAGCAGCATTCCAATGCGAGTGTTGCGAACTTGGCAAAGAACGTTGTTCAATCGTTGAATGTTTTAGCTTGTGTTTTGTTAATGTTCTTCGCATGCATCCCAACACTCGGGCACCCTTGTGCTGTTCCTTTAACACGGAGGTTTCTTTTCAGGGGATTCCCAGATGTACCAGATCAGGACCCCCACCTCGACTACGTCACTACCGAGCGTCGTCATGAGTGGCACGGCCATACAATCGCCCCAGCAAATGGCCGAAGAAGCATCTCGGAAAAGGGAACTTCGACTAATGAAAAACAGGTTGGTGGGGAGGTCATTTCTTATTGGGCAGTAAGTTCAGCGTGATTTGTAATCAAATCAGACTTTTGTTTAACAACGTGTGAAAAAGAATCAATGATCCTTGTGATTTTTGCCGCTTTTGCGCAACCGCAAAAAATGTTAATCGCAATTGTTGCGTCATAAACCGATGTGCGTTGAGTAGCGGAATGTGAGGAGGAAGGAGCAGAACCAGATAAAAAGTGTCCGGTACGCATGCTGCATGCTGTCGTCCAGTTGTCTTCATCTTGATTAAAAATCATCACTGCTCACCAGTGTCGTTTCTTGCTAATCGAAATTCTTTTTTGCTTTTTTTCTGGTTCTGCTCCACGCCTCGTCCGCTCTCTGGCAACGTCACGTGCTTTGCTGTTCCAACGGATTGATTCACTCCCTCGCTCGTTCGGTTGCCGTGGCGCTTGATTGATTGACAACGTCCAATCGCGACCGTTTTGGGATATTCTGGTGCACCTTTATTATTACCGGTTACTTCATACCGTGGATTTGTTTGTTTGGTTTGTTGCTATTTATAACTGTTCCTGTGTTTGGGTAATAATAATGCATCTTCACTGTGTTGTTCGGTAACAACGTAGAGAGGCCGCCCGAGACTGTAGGCGAAAAAAGGAGTACATTAAATGTTCTGTCACTGACCGTCGAGCTGGTCAGACGTGTTTCAATCAGCTCAGACGCGCTTGTAATCAGCTGTTTGTATAGCGGCATTTCCCTACTGGACTTTGTTCTGTGAGAGAATTTAGGATTTTGTTGACT
>JGI24158J21664_10010456_pt1 | contig 12374 bp, 7 predicted proteins | sample Ectturendosymbi3_FD_21664 | JGI IMG/M metagenome (IMG submission 21664) | reverse complement strand
ATATGTAAATAAATCGCTTGAGTAAATCACTGTCGTTTAAAATGCTTGTGCATAAATGCAACTTTTTACTGCAACTTTTGTTGAAAATAAATGCATATTTCTCACGATTTTATTGCAACAAAAACCTGCCCTAGCTATGAGTTTTTAGTAGTTTTCTGACAGGTGCGGGTTTGAGACCGAAAAAGTGCGGTGCGGTGCGGACGCGGGTTGGGATGGTCTGCGGGGCGGGTGCGGGTGCGGGTTGGAAGTGTGCGGGCGCGGGGCGGGTGCGGGCAAAATTTCTCAAACTCCTGCGGGTGCGCGGCGGGGAGGGTTTAAATTTTGCGGGGCAGATGCGGACATAAAATTTCTACCCGCGCAGGACTCTAGTAGGTATCACCCATCAAACATTACGCTGGCGTAGCAAGCTTCTGTACGCACCTGTCTAAACGTTAACATAGTAATTTAATGGAGTTTGATAAGAGCTGCTTTTATGTGTACAAATTATTGTGCATTTATCCAAGTTTATAATCACCCGAGGATTCCCAATCCAATTTAGCTGTGAGCCAAACAGCTCTAGAATAGGTTGTCTATGTGACGTAGCTTCACACAGCGCCAGTAGGAAGTAATCTGCTTATAGTAGGCGCAATGCAGCACTACAGCAATCAGTATGAACCTGGTCGAGCGGGCAATATCTATTGCTGCAGTGCTTCTTTGACACCACGCTCCCTGCATTCTGAGATCGCCTCTCAAAAAGAGACCATTACATCTGGTCTGAATAAATTTCGTTTTGAAAACGAAGACACCAGGTCTAGACTACCTAAGCATTTCTGTAACATTCTGAGTTGCTCAGTGATACATTGTATTATAAAGGAAAGTGTAGCAATGCACTTAGCTCTGTGAAAATTTAATTGCAATTTTGTTCCAACACAGGGGTGGGCAATTAATTTGGCTTGGCCGCGTTTAGCGGAGGGCCGCACCTTCTAATGAAGATAGAAGCAACTCGATGGAAATAGAAACAAGTGTCGGTTCAAGTTATTTTCAGCACTAACATTTACTGTGATAAGTTGGAGGAAATTTCAGATTTGGAGGTTTTTCCCGAATGCTTCCGCCGCCCCCTGAAAACGCTGTGGGGACAAATGTGGCCCGCAGGCCGTTAACTGCCCACACCTGTTCTACCGTGCTCTTGTTGCAAATAACGCGAACGTTTCGGTTGCAAGATGGATGGTAAGAATATATCACCTGGTGCGCCGTACCCCTTTTGCAGAAAATTCCTGGAATGGGGTTTGAAATATAACTTCATTCTGAACCTTAACCCTTATTGATGGCGGCTTTTCTTGCTCACATGTTTGACCACTATCAAAAATTTACTTACTCTCAGTGGCGTAGCCAGCCCAAAAATTTTGGGGGGGGCAAAATGGTTGATTTTAGGCGAATAGCACTATTTTGTTTAGAAAAACAACTCTCAAAGCACAAAGTGACTACATTTTTTTAAAATTTGTGGGCCATGGACCCTTTGGCCCCCCCGGCTACGCCTATGCTTAGGCTCCAAGCCTATAAGCAAGGGGTACGGTGGTTATACAGAGGTATTTTGTTGGTCAGGCAATGGCATAAGATGAAATCCCGCACATTTTACTGTGTCATACTTTAATCATAAATCAATTTGTAGTTTAGGACTTCAGGTATGTAAAAACATTGCCACTAGCCTTCCTGCTGTATGTTTATCAAGCCATAAGATATGGTCCAAGAGGCGTAGAGAGACTAACTGATTAATAAGCAACTTGTTTCAAGAATTGTTCATAGTCGCCGAGCGGCAGTGATGGGACACTCGAGACAGACTTTAGGTCTTAGGAAACCAGCTATTTTGGTTGCTTTTTCGAGGCTTTTGATGTACCTCAAACTTCGATCTTTGGGTTTCGTCTTATAAGGATCGAATTTTTAAGTTCAAATCTTTGCCAGGTATGAAAATACTTGGTCGATAATCTGAAATATGAGACGCGATAAACGTTTCTCGATGTAAACTTTTTGTAGCTTTTCAGGTTGTGCTTTGTTAAAAGAACTGCATGTTATGTTGGCTTGTAACTTGTAAGTACACTTTCACACGGACCTTGTAGTATTCTAGTCATTTACCATGTATGCCAGCGAATTATAAATTTAATAAACTTACGTTGTGAATGACTTTCATGGTACACTGGGACGTATGCTGATTTGTCACTTGCGCGAAGGACATTTTGCAGAAACATTTGTTATAATGAAGAACTATTTTTTGTTTCTCACAAACGTTGCTTGCTCTTGCGTGCTGAACCTTAATATAGTTTGATGTGTGGCCAAGAGCAAACACAGATTAAGTCTATGTAATGCTATTTGTTCCAAAATTTTTATTCACTGCGGATGATAGACGCTGCTGACCAATTGCTTTGCAGACGATGAAGTGAAAAATAAACTTTTACTGCAAGTACAGAAGCTGGCAATGTCATCCGTCTTTCGCCAACCATGGATGTTGGGATCGTGTTTTCCGTCATTTAACTTGTAGCCCTTTTGGTACACGGTCATTCCAATCTACTTTAAAACTAGAGAGAATGAAAGTTCATTATATTCATTATGCACTCTATCTTGAGATAAGATGTCAAGAGTGGTCTGCGGGCGCCAAACTCAGTTTAATTTCCCTTGCTCCCATGTCCCATTCAATAACATCGAGCCACGAGACTGGAAAAGTGGCAAGCACCGTTTTTTAAGTCTTCGGTATTATCCAGCCGGTATTGAATCTTGCATGCCAACTTGAAAAACTGGTGCCCTAGTGTTGGCTATTTTATAAGTATCAGGCATGCAATGACACTTCTTACTATTGCTTTAACCCTTTTAAGTGAGCGCTTTAGCACTAACGGCAAATGTTTGCCTGCACGGACAAAACAATACTCCATTCGTACAACAATGCATAGTAAACATTTTTCACTGCACTAAATCGCCAAACCACGCGAGAAAGTATGAAGTGAGGCAACGTCGTGCAAGGAAAGGCAGCTAGCATATGCCAAGGTTTCTACTAAGAAATCAGGTACAGGGTTGACCAACACGACACAAGTTACGGGAGTCGTGTTCATTAGCTTAAAGTACAACGCCTTTGGGTCTGTTTTGAAATGGTAAACTTTTTGAGAAAGAAAACAGGATTGTCATGTGGTGCAGAGACGAGAGATTAGGAAGAACTTGAGCGGTCACCTTCAAACAATCCAGTGGGACAGGCATGAATTTACGAAGCTATGCAAACCAATCTTCCAAACCTTCAGTTGCGAAACTACGATTTACTGTTCAAACAAACCCCAAATACTACTGTCTTGTGCCAAAACCGTGCAGACCTGATAACTATTATTGGATTTATATTCGTTTCAACTCTTATCACTTTCATTGTGCAAAATGAAAAAAAGACAAAACTAACCAGAAAGGTGAAAACTGTGTACATACGCAATTGTTGTCATGCTTCTTCACCTTGTAGTGTACAAAATGACTTAAAAACAACTGATATAACTCTGATAAACTTAACTGATGAGGTTGCCACATACGTCCCATGTGAACGGGTCTTTTTCATGGGTAGCATGGGCCTGAAAACTTATGTTTCACGAAAAGCAACTTCTTACCCATTTTCCCAAGCCTTTGAAAAAGGCCTGTAAAAACTTTTTAGGAAAAGCAAGGAAACGTAAAAAGGTAAAGAGACGTTGATTTCATTCCAAGATATTGTGTTTCGATAGCTCTGAATTTTTTTATAGTGTACCACGCCGTGATTCAAGGGATAAAACGGCGATTAAATATAAGTCCCTCATACAGACAGCCCTGGCAACAACGGTACTTAGGTCCGTCGCCAGCGGGGGGGGCAGTGGTGCCCGGACCCCCCATTTGACATCGGTGCCCCCCCATTTAACGTTTGGCCCACCGCTTGCTGCATACATCCAATACTATATTTTAAAAATGTGGCCCCCTTCTGGTTTTTGGCCCCTCCTTCTGGTTTTGGGCTCCCCCTGTTGCTAAAACCTGGCGACGGGCCTGACGGCACTACTACTCTTATGACAATGTTTTACTTCTTCCTTCTATATAATCCTTCCATATGCAGCACTAATGTTATTTTTGATAAAAAATATTAATTAGAACATTTTAAGTGTTGCTATACCATGTTACAGCAAAGCAGAAAGTTTTGTATTGCATGCTTTCATATAAAAGCTTATCTTCCAGTCACATTATTACGTTCTTATAAATTGGGAAAAAATGACGTGTTCCACCCAGCCTATGCATATTATAGCACAATCAAAGCGGCATTAATCAAACTCGATAAGTAAATGTACTAATTTTTGTATTTGTTGGTTAATTTTCACCTATTTTACTTGTATAGATTTTGTTCTCAATTGTCTTTACTGTGGTGCTGGATAAAGCTCTTTATCGGTATAATGAAATGTTTGTACAGGTAAATTCGCAGCTTACTTCATCTCAGTAAAATAAACAGAAAGATCTAGTTGATGTTTTGTTGCGTGGTGCAAACGGTTCAACTGCAGATTTTTAAGATATGGCTCAGATTTACAAATTTGCACTCCATCACTGGTTTATTCTTCAACCTTGTTTGCATGCCAGTTCCTAGAAAAAGCTTTCTTGAAAGGCATTATACCTGACGAAACGGTGCTGCTTGTGTTTTGCAAGGTCTTAACTTAGTTGCAGCACCGTTATAGGCAAGGTCTTTATACCTCAGTTTATTTGTGAAACTTTCCTTGAAACCCAAAACTGCTTTTGTGCGTGAGATGGAACCCCTAGGGAAAATTACTTCAACACTCCTAGCTGTATATATTGATAAATGGTGAACCAATTTTGAAAAACTGCATTGGATTTCTCTCCCCATTATTACGTGAGGAAAGTATATACGTATGTTTCACCAATAGATTGACAAGACATACTTCCTATACTCGCTTTCATGGGCGTCGAAAGGATTTTTTGCGGGGGTCCAATAGTGGATTGTTTCCAGGGGTTGGCCAAAAGGATGTTTCCAAGGGGAGCCAAATCTTACTTTACCAACTCGAAATTACGAGAAAAACATTTTTTTATCAAAACGCTAATAGCTAAAAATAAAATTTCAAAATCCAGGGATGCCACCCCCCTTCCGATGCCCATGCTCACTTGTATACCGTAGGCTATGTCTTTGACAAAATATAAGAGACCACCTGTGATGTAAAGAAAATTTACATCTGGCACTATATCTCAACCACGCTGACATATCCAAGGTTTTAAGATGAAGACAGTAAAAGTTATAGGAGGGACAACAACTTCTGTCTCATACTGTATCTTAAGAGGAAGGTTTCATTTGTTCTGAAAGACGATGGACTAAGTTTTGCAATTCTAACGACCGTTTCCTAAGGTTTTGTGGAAATTGGACGCTCAATGAAATAAATCAAGTTTGTAGGTCAGCAAGTGTGGCGTAACTTTAAAAATTATAAAATGTTTTATGGAATCAAGAAATGAAAATTGAAAAGCTTCGCATTAAAATATGAAGCTTTCCATAACTTTTAAAACTGGGAAGTGCATCGTGATGGGCATCGCTTGTGGGAAAGCCGAATTTGAGAAGTTTGTTAATTTTTAACGCAATTTTCCTGATGTTACTGTGCAGAGGTCCTGACCAAAGTGACATACTGTAAGTGCCTTTATCTTGTGATTTTTACCGAAGCCAACTGACCCTTTAAGCGAAACCATACATGTGATGTTGTAGGAGTCATAACAGTGCAGCCATGACTAAGCGTTCTTACTGCGTCGATTTAATTTGATGGCGTTGAGATTTCGAGTGACTTCAATTTTGTTAAGAAATTTATTCTCTCCTGCTTGAGATTTAATTAAGGAGAGCAATCAGCATGCTACAGAATATATTTTGATCTCATCGTATGTGCACGTAATGACGCTCTCATGCAATCGCCTTCGGCCGATTTATCAACCTGGCTGTGAACCAAGGGTTCATGGCATTAGACGCGAAGGGATTTGTAGAATTTTGTAGGCGACGGGTACGCGGTGAGTCATTGCAAGGCCGCTGTGAATCAGTGATCTGTACTGCGCTCGACGTCGGCCACTTTATTCATACATGGAGTGTAGTTCACTTCACAGACACAGTTAGACTGCAAAAGAGTCGCAGTTTCATCCTTTTAAACAAAGCTTACTTTAATAAATGTTTTCATGTTTCAAAATATTGCAGGTTGAAAATTCGTAAAAGATATGAAACCAGTATCATATTTTGTGCTGTGTGTGCGTGACATCGCCACAAACTTGATCTTTCTTTGCATTCATCCATGTAAATGTAAACATAGGAAAAGTAGTTTGCGCAAAACAAGTTTTCGCGAACCAGTGACCACACAATTTCTTTTCATGACCTGCAACAACGTTGCACATGCCATGCGCTTGCTATGTCGGAGACCTCACACGCCGCGGCAAAATCAAAGGAAAGATCGTATCTGAAAGATGAACAGCTTTTATCAGCGGTCCCCGGTTGTGGTGAGACATGAACAAAGCAGAAAACGAATTACGTAAGAAATGATTTCTTGCGAAGCTGTTTCGCTTTGTCTGATCTTCCCGACATCAAAAAACCTGCTTATCCGATGAGCGGTTACTGCACGGTTGTTACCGATTTACGACCGACCGCAACTACCAGAGAAGTTTCACAACTCCACAATGATGCTTTGAAGACGTACAAATCCGTTGGTAGATCGATCTGAACAGTATTTTACATATTCCTAGCAGTAATTTACAAATACTCCTTCTTACAGCAGGAAATGTGCTATCGCAGAAAAGGTTACAAACGTATTTGTAACCCCAGTACATTGTTAAATCACGTTGTTTTCAAAGGTAGTTGAGAACAAAAAATACTTCTTCAAGATAAAAAGATAAAAAGTTTTAAAATAAGAACTTGTGTGCCGAGGGCAGTATTACAACATTACAAACGGTGGACATGAAGGTTTAAACGTCCGGTTCTGAACATTTAACGCAGATAGTGTTAATATACGTTATCTCAGAAACACTGTCACGAATCGGATTAGTTAAGAAAACGTAGGTAAGGTAAATTCACTTCGGAAACAATTCCTGTCACAGCTGCTGTCAAGCATAACTTCAGAGGATGAAAAAATGCTTCGTGGCTATGTTGTTCAGCGCATTTTCTTTTCCGAGCAGCCTATAGCCTGAAAAATGGAAAACGATTAATTTAAACTTCACAGAGATGAACCAAAGCTTTTAGCAAAAAAAAAAACTTTTAAGTCTGTCACCAATACTTTGCCTGACCATTACCAAAGCTGTGGTGGATTAGCCCAAACTCTTGAAGTGTGTTCCTCCATATACCTTGGGCCTGCAAGCTGCAAACAAGGGTGATTTAATCAGGGTTTTTTAAAGGAAAATGTTAGGAACCCGGTTTGGATCTGTAGGTACCCGATTTCTCTGATTCTAGGGACCCGATTTTTTCTGATTTTAGGGACCCGATGATAATTTCTCTGATTTCAGGGACCCGATTTGAAATTCTAGGGACCCGGATCGGGTCCCTAAAACGCCTTAAAAAACCCTGATTTATTATTTGTTCGAGGCGTTGCCAGAAAAATGTTTGAAAACAAACAGCGAAAACCTAGTGTTCCCCAAAGTATTTGTGTGTGATGTTTTCGTTTGATTCTGAATGAAAGTTAATCACCGGTTTTTGAGTAATTTTGTGATTTTTGCATTATCATGGCCAGTTGGTATTCGACCTATTGCTTTAGTAATTACTTATACTGAATGACTGCGTGATGTTGTAGATTGTAGTATATTTATTATTAGGGTTTTGCAGCTTGATTTTTTGTGCTGATTTCTGTTTATGCGCTTTTTTCGCTGTTTCCACTTTGTTTTCTTATATATTTTTTCCATGGACTTATTTTTGTATGTGTGTGTTTGAACTGTGCTTTGCACTTATTTTGTTACTGTCGCCGTGTGTTTATTTTGCAGGAACCTTGCGTCATTTCTCCATCACTGTCAAATGTTTATCCAAATATATCATGTCCACATCTTTCCGCCATTAACGTACTACAGTAGTATGGTGGGTTCTAAGCTGACAATGCTTTAACTGTTTTAACCCAACCTCAGTGTCAAAGCTCAAGACAAAACACATTTTTCTATCTGATGTTGGTGGTAGACTAGTTTGCTAAAAGTGGCCACGAATTTGCAAGTTTTTAAAATATTAAATTGTTTTTCAAGTTTTTATTAAACACTATAATTATTTTATTATTTAAATTTTTTGGAAAGGTTTGGTTTAAGAAGAAATTAAATAATTACGCAATTAGGTTGAGTTGTATACGTTTATCAAAACCTCTGACATTGTTGCCTTAGCTGTCCACCAACACCCTGAAGTGTTTGAAGAAAGAACTAAATTTTAATCGACATTCCCAAATGTTAAGCCATGCCACACGCACTACAAAGTCGAGAAAAATAATTTAAAGCCTTATTTTTTGCTATAGACTAAACTTGCGCTAAATGCGCAAATGTGATGAACAAAATCTTTGCTGAAGTACTTTCTTCGCATGGCATAAGTTGTAACAAACTGAAGCTTTTTATGCTTCTGCAATCATATTTTGTTGATTCTCATGCAAGGTACTGCAAGCTAAAACAAACAAGAAAAAGGGAGGCAAACTAAACAGGTAGGGTTGAAATTCACAGGTTTGACTATTCTATGTCAGGAGTCGGTAAACACCGGGCCGTGGCCCGGTGGCGGTCCGTGAAAGTGTTACCGGTCGGTGCGGAACCAAGGCCAAATTGGTCCAACAGTGACTGGAACGACTGACCAAAGGAACACAATGGGTACCATTGACTACCATAATCCCTACAGGTCGGAGTATCTTACTGCGGCAAAGCAAGCCCAGATTTCTTACTGAATCAATGCCGTGATGACTTACGAGTTGTAATAAATTTGCATGTGCCAAACATTCATTATTTTATTGAGGGCCGGTCCGCAAAATATTGCCAGGCTGAAACCGGTCGGCAGTGCAAAAAGGTTGCCGCTCCTTGTCGTAAGTGATACCAGACTTTTTTCTTATTTATTTTGACCAGTCGCGAGCAATAGATTTTTATAAGTTTTTGCTTGAAAAGATTCAAACTTTGTTCATAAACAAAGATATGAATGTCTTACATTTCAAAACAACATGACGAACTTTGGCATACTGCGATAATGACAAGTATTCCTATTTGGATTCTCAAGACCGCGCTGTGTGGCCCCAACGCAGCCTCCAATATGAATAGCATTTGAAACAGAAGTATAGCCGACGATTCAGAATTACGTTTACACGGTCCGGCCCAAACTTCAAAGATTTGGGCATTTTGCTATCTTCACAATAAGAGCAGATTCTGAAGAATCGGTTTATAACATTACGCAGTGCTTGCGCATAAACGTCATTGATAACGAACAATACTTCTGGTGCTTGAAATATGTCAGCTTTCAACTTTGATCCGGGAATAGCCATTGTTACAAAAAAATGTCCTACCATACGAAAATGGTTTCCAGGTACTAAAAAAGTTGAATGAAAAAACGAAAAGAAAAGCACTGTGCCTTTTTTCAGTGCTAGTAGATCGCTTGTTTTGTTTTTAAAATTCCCTGTAATGCTAATTATACATAAATTGTTGTTGATTTTCGTAAAAAAATATGCCAGCATGTTTCTGACGCTCCTTAAAAATTTTTGCTCCCAACCAAGTACTTGATTTTTACCACGCCAAAGTTGCTCCTGCGGAATGAGGGTCATCGCCAATGGAGGCCTGACCTCCAGCTTTTCTACCAATTGGTAGGTAGGGTGGCTCTTTTTCAAGTTTTTCACTGAATCTGATCCCGGTTTTGTTTGGACCCCAACATTTAAAACCTGGATCCGCGCCTGTTCATATTTTCTGCGAAACTACAGACGAAACCCCAAGATCATGAACGGTACATTACGGATTAATTTAGGGCGTAGAATAACTATTGATGATCGTTATATGCATGGGCGTAGTTGTGTGGGGGACACGGGAGACGTTCACCCTCACTTTTTTCAAACGATTGGGATATACTACGCCATGTCCCCCCACATTTTTCTCTTTAGGTTTTGTATTTGGAGAGGTTTCAAAAATAAAAATGACGTTTGTCACGTTTTGTGTGAAGAGCTTTTCATATTAGATGTTACACATAGCCAAGTTGATTTTGAAACAGAGTTTGGTGTGGTAACACTGATTCTGATATTTTTATAAATTTTAGCTTTGATAAAATGATTTTTAGCATTTTACAAATTTCTGGAGACCGCGAAAGATTATTTGACTACTGTACTTCTGTCCGACATTTTACCTTGTGTAGTATAGTGGTATACTGCCATTGTTTTGAAACAATGAGAGTTTAACAGCTGCACGTGTGAGAGACAGTGGTGCACAGGATCCGGATTTTGGAGTCCAATCCGGCCGGATATTTGGATTTTTTTGGATTGGATATCGTTTCTCTTTCAACCGGATCCGGATTATCCAAATGAAATAAAATGTGGCCATGCAAAAAATCTTGATATGGAATCATAGTTTTATGAGGAAGAATTACGATATTTCGAAATCATAGTACTAAAAATCCACTTGTCTAATTTCTCTCGGTAGACTGTATTGTTCCCTACCGCTCGAGATCCTAACTTTCAGACTAAGGACATCTCAAGCAACATGTAGTTTCTAGTGTGGAACTGTGTGAAGATGAGCATGATTGATTCTATAGTTTTATTATGACGCAGCCCGTCGTTATTCAGATGAGGCGTGTTTCATTTCTGAAATATATTAGTAGATCATAGTATAATGTTGGTGTTTATAAAGGCATTACAAAAAGTTTTTTTCAGCGTTGAACGAAGTACAGCAGTTTCTGTCTCAGCGGAGTAGCTCACTAGTCTCACTCAAAGTGGCCTTACCTCACATTACGACTAAGTAAGAATAATAAACATGGTGAAAACGTATGGGCATTTTGACAAAGTTGTTGCAGGTTGAAATACACCTGAAATGAGAATGAAAACTTGTGAAGTGTTGGATTTAACAAAAAGTGGCAAGATTGTTTATTCTCTAACTTATAGAATTAGAGTCTAAGCCTAGCAGTTCTGGAAGGGAAGTAGGCCTAGTTGTAGGCTATCATTTGATATAAACATCTCTCATTAGAGAGCATATGAGAATTGTGCAAAATTATAACTTGCGCTACCACATAGAAAAAGAATTGTGCTCTTGTCAAGATCTCTCATAAACGGACTGTAGCAGGCAGTTGTAGCCATGGCATTCACAAGACAAACTGTGTTGATTGGCAGTGTCTATTTTGCGGCATGGGGCAACAGCACTCTTGGAGCTCTTTTGCCTTTAGACAAACACAATTGTTTGAAATGGTCAAATGACGAGTTCAAAACGCATGACTTTCTCCCTTGATAACATCTGTAACGGCTAAGTCCAATGAATAAGTGTTGTCATGGTTTCAGTGCTGGCAAGCTATGTTAGTGGCTTCGTTTTGTTTGCATAAACTGAAGACTACCCTAAATCTAAATCCTAACTCTCTAATCCTAAATCCTAACCTTAGTCTTCTTGTGCAGATAGTATCATACTTGTCACGCGACCACTTTAACCAACCATGTCTGACTAAAGGCAAAATAGCCACAAGTTTTGCCTCATGAGGCAAAACAGACATTACCAAATATTTTCGCTAATGTGCAGCTGAATGGACGGTTTCGGATTTGGATCGGATATCCGAGTCCGTAATTTTTCATTTTCAGATACGGATATGGAGTTCATGAAAAAATTTCGGATCCAATCTGATTGCAAAATTTCCATATTCGTACACCACTGGTGAGAGACCACAGTAAAGCCATGATTTGTTTCGTGCAGAAATGTAACTGATTTTGCTGTAACGTTGATTGTCACGTATCCAGAAACAGACAGCGTAAAATTTAAAGGTGCAAGTTTGTATGTTAGAAAGTTATAATATCAGTCAAATGTCTGCCAAGTTTTTGCCGAATACAAATATCAGCACTATTGTGGAGACTTAGTTTCATGATGGGCAATTTTGCTATTCATGAAGTCTGGCACAATTATTATTTTATACATGTGCAAACAAGCTATTCTTTTGATTAACAGAAGTGTCAATTATAGCCTATCAGTATTAGTTTGTCGGCTAATCTTGAATGCTAACATTACTTACTGCCAACTTCGTGAATTTTTCTTGTAATAGCAGATGCCGTTATATGTGATCACACTGCACGTTTGTCAAACTTTGGAATGCTGATCATGTTGCTGAACTATAGTATTTTGTGCAGAAGTGCAGCCAGAATGATTTTATGGTCGGGAGAGAATCGGGGAATCGAACTATCATGATTCCCAGGGAGAATTTTGGCCGAAATTAAAGCAATGCCTTA
>JGI24158J21664_10010455_pt1 | contig 12374 bp, 7 predicted proteins | sample Ectturendosymbi3_FD_21664 | JGI IMG/M metagenome (IMG submission 21664) | reverse complement strand
GGTAGCGTGGTACACATTACAGCAATGCATCTGTTTACACATTGAATGTGAATCAAGTAGTAGGCTGAAGAGATCCAAGTTGGTCCATGTGAACACAGTAATAGTTATGACTCTTTAGTGCAACATGTTCAAGAAAATGAACTCCTTTTGTGATGTCATAACAGGCCAATCGTCTTCAACTTGCGTCCCACGAGAAATCTTGACAAGCCTCCCAGGAAATGTAGATTTTTTCAAGCCATGGTAGTGTAGTAACAAGTAGCAGCATAAAGTTACAGTGCAATAACTTAGGAAAGCAGAACAGTACACATGGCGCTGTAGCATTTACTGTGAAGGGAGCCACATGACTCAAAGCAGATATGGGCACCTGCAGATCATTCATGACATTCTAAGGTGGTGCAAACTGAGTATAATGCAACTTTCTTCCACCAAAACAGTGTAAGTGCAGAGACTCGTATCAGAAAATCTTTGAAGAATTTTAAGCGAACCAATTAACAATGCAAACGCAAGAGAGCAAACTTCAAGCAAAACAGTTAAAGATCATCTTGAGAATAATGCAGAAATAACACTTCAAGGGTACATAACCAAGACAGTAACTTCTTTTCATTGTAAATCCTTTTCGGCAAAGAATATTACTTGATTGGAACTGCAGTTGCAATCCTGAATTGCTTGGCGCATAGCAGCATCGTGCTTACGTGATAATCCACTAATTGAAACTGGAAACTGCAAATAAAAAGTGAAATGGCAAGACAAAACTAATAAATTTCTGAACAAGTGAAGAAATTATCAACAAATCTCCGAACAAGTGAAGAAATTATCAAACTCAAGCCTGAAGAGCAGAAGAGAAATTTTGAAGCCTGCGAAAAATTAAAGGTTGAAAAAATAGAAATAAGCACACTTTCTATACTCACCATGACTGCTGCAGTTAGGTGACAGCATCAAAAACTTAACTTGAACGGAATTTTATTTATCAGCAAGAGAACTTTTAGAACAATAACAAAACTTGCTTCACTATCCATATTCCAACAGATCCTATTTGTTCAAAATTGAAGAATCAAACAAAACATTCCACGTAAAATAGCAATTTATCCACCTATAAGTGTAGAATTGTCAACATCTGAAATTCATACCATACATCTGTTGGTTGACATTAATGTACTGTTAGTAACAGAGATAAGAAATTACCTTCTCTCTGCTAGGCAACTCCAACAGTTGGATAAACACATGAATCAATTTTCAATCCAATTTGATTTGGTGGTGACCAGCTCTTACTGTCAATGTTGTATTTGGAAACAATCCAATCATTGCCACTAGTCAAATAAACAGACACACATTAAATTGTCAGTACAAAGCACAAAAGTTACCAATGTATGGAAAGTGAAAACCTTTACCATTTCCACACAACGATGCAATATAACAACAATATCACTGGAAATCTAATTGCTGGTTTTGATCTCCAAAGTCATTGGTAAAAGGTTTCAAATAACATTGATGCATTTATACTGAGATTGAAAACTACATGTGTTATCACAAATCGCCTGGAAATTTCCACAATTCGTGCCAATGGCTAGATTTTTTCCGAATGTTGTCGTTTAAATCAAAGAATTGATAGCACTCCACCACTATGCTTAAAAGTTCAATAGCAAAACACAAAAAATTTCATCTATTTGCTTGGTGAAAGCCTTTGGATTCTCAAAAATTATTGCAAACTCAGTGAGCAATCTTTAAACTGCTAAGCATATTAAAATAATTTTGTTGATACATATACACACATGAACCAATCACTTGATTCTGTCCAAACCAACTACATCTAAGAAATGACACTCATTTTATGACATTTCACTAAAAACAAATCTTTATCTTAACACTTCGAGAGAAGGGGTACGACATATTCGTACTTCGATTTCGGCCTAAAACCAGCAGTCGTCAGTTGCCTTACCAACGCCCTAGCTCCTCCGCCGATTGCGCTAGAGCAGTGGTTCCCAACCAGGGTGCCGCGGCACCCTGGGGTGCCATTTACAGTGCTCAGGGGTGCCGTGGGCTAAGACGTTTTTTTACCATACCATTAAAAATACATTTTCAAGCTGTCATCAAACCTCAAAGCAAATTGCTATGGGTTCGGCATTATGGGTGCCGTAAATTATTATTCTTTCCTGTAGGGTGCCGCAAGCCTAAAAAGGTTGGGAAACACTGCGCTAGAGAGCTGTTCAAGGGCTCAAACGGATAGGACAGTCTTCTAGATTGCACTCGAAAAAAATTTTTGGGTGGGGGTTGCATATTTTTTGTGAGTGACATCATAAGTGAAGTAGTTTTTGGACCATTTTGGCTCATGTTACCTGGCCTAGGGCCCAACCGCTAGGCCAAAGTGTTTCGCTGAAGTTTTCATTGGAAACTAGGCTCGAGTCCAAAGTCTTTTGAGTCTTTGATCGACTTTCTAGCGTTTGTGGTTCAAAAGTTGTGATCTTAAATAAACAAATCAATTAATTAACTAATTAGTCAAAAAAAATTACCAACTTAGATCATAACTTTTGAACCCAAAACCCCAGAAGGTCATCCAAGGTATCAAAAGACTCTGATTGTAGCCTAGTTTCCAATAAAAACTTCAGCGAAATACCACCATCTAATGGTTTGAGCCCAGGGCTAGGTGAAGTGGGCCAAAGTGGCCTTAAAGTCCTCCACTTACGACGTCACTCACAAAAAAATCCGCAACCCCCAAGCAAAAAATATTTTTCGAGTGCAAACTACAAGACTTGCCGCATCTTTTGACACTTCGACCAGGTTCATAACCCATACAGGAGCGGAGATATTCCTGCGCAAAGCCACGTGCGAATCAGCTGTTTTTTGCAAACCGCTTGAATTAACCCGGACATCAAAGTTTTAAGTAAAGCAATGTTTCCTTATTAAATGAGGAAGAATGGTAAAACTGATGATGTATTCCCATTGATATATATTGTGCCTCTTTGTTTTGCAAGCGCACTTACACTGCATGAACAAAATATTTGCACAACAAATAGAAAACAAAATATTCATTATGAAACCACACAAAAATGAGTGATCTGTGTTATTTGCAGAAATTATTTGCAATCATAAAAAAACTTAAATATCTCATATTCATTTCACTAGAACAATATGGCCATTATCTGTGATTACTTCACAAAATCCCAAAACTTTAGTTTTAGGGCTTGTTTATATCTTCTGCAGTTAATCATTAGCTTCTGCACAAATAACCATGGGCAAGGAATACAGGCATGAGCGCCATGCCCATCATTTTTTGACATGTCTACTTATATTAGGCATCCATTCTATATGCTCAGCTCTTCTATTTATATTCAGGTTTCCTGCTTCATTCTCATAGCAGAGAGATTCCCACCATTAAAAAAATATCCAATGGATCACTTTGTTATGTTGGCACCTCATGAATACAAGAACCTAAAACGTTCTTACATGATTTACATATAGTAAAGGTTACAATTTCCAGGAACATTTTATCAAGAACTTGTGGAACTCTCTGTGGACCACTAGAAATACTATGTGGACCACCTGGATCATGTTGACCATTACTGCATTAGCATATTGATGAATTGATTTATTGTTTCATTTGACTCAGCTAATAAACAGAAACAATCCAATACCTTTCATTTTGCTACATTTTACCATTTATTTAAGTGGTTTATGATGTCATACATTTGTGAATTTATGGATATTGCAGACCTGGTAAAATTCTAAAATTGTCGCCAATGCAATCAAACATGTAAAATTGTACAATGATATATCTAACACATTTCAGACCTGATGCCAGGCTGTGAAACGATGACATATCAAAAAAATAAAACTTAGGTGCTGAAATTCACAAGAAATAATTTTAAAAAAGATATTAACAGAAAAAGCATGAATTGATCAACAAAAATAAAATCAAAGGTCTAGTTACAAGGCTCACATGAAGCATTACACTAAAAACAACAATGCTAAAAGAAGGCTGAAAATGTAGACAATCAAAAAGTATGGAGAACCTACACAATCATACCTACCTTCTTCCAAAACACCATATTACATCATCTTGCAAAAATGATGCAAAAATTTCAGCACTGGGTGGCTGGACTTCACAAACAGGTACCCAATCTTTGTACATTGGATGGAGTTTGTAAACTTTCTGTTGATCATCTGAAAATCAACTTGAAAAAATTAATGAAGAATTTACATAAATCAACTACCAATGTGTCTCAAATGTTTTAATGGTGTTTTATCACCATATATGTTCTTTCAAAGCCATGGCAATAGTTTACACATTCACAACTTTAAACATTATAAAACAACTACTTTAGACTTGCACAGCATCTGAACATAATCTGATGGGAAAGTCACCAATATATTTTGATTTTAAATTTTTTTTCAAAAAATTGAAAAACATCTTTAAAAACAACAAATAAAAGATCTACAAACAACAAAAGACAAATCACCAAGTAAAATACCGGAAAAATTCCAAAAACCCTGAAGCTAACAAACACTTTTTAAACCTTATCAAAACAAACTTATTTTTAATTTAGGATTTTACCACTAATGAATCTTAGATTTAAACCTCCAACAAAGGAAATTTAAAGTAATACTAGCATAATTGAAAGCTTGCTACAGTCATTAGAAACAATGTTTTAGTGATGAAAGCTTATATATTGCTAGTTGCACAAAGCATAAACCAGGCACTATATTTAATAACACAACTGCTTATACTGCATCAAATATTACTATCTATGAGTATACACTGTGATGCACGTAGCCTGCCAAAACGGGTTCTGTTGTGTAAGGGTACCTTTTCATAATACTTATCAGAACAAAACCAGATTTTCCACAGGTGTCCTCAGACCCAATAAAATTTGGCTAGTAGCCAACTAGCTATTTAGATAAGGTACTGGTCAGTTGTGTAACTGATGGGGTCAGAGGGGTGAATTTCCCCCCTGGCAAGCTACATGTAAAAATTGTCTACCCCTTAGCTTAGATTTCAGTTTTATATTATTTTTTGTTTTTAGTGGTGGTTGTATTTTTGCCTTTTTTGGAGTATTTTCCAGTGATTTAGGGTTTTAGTATAGCCATCCATATCTGGATTCGCTATCATTTCTAATTTTTTCTGAGTGTTGGGTAGTGGGTTCCCTACAGTGGCCAGTGGGTCCTTTTCAGCTAAGTTTTCCACCCTTGGCTCAAACCTCTAGTCTAGTTACTCTGCTGGCACTGGTAGAACTCGACTGAGAAGGCTTTTTTGGACCGATACTGATGTTTTTGATTTTCTACTCCAATAACCTTTGCCAATACCAACATTTTTGCATTACTCAAAACACAATTGAAAGACATTATAATACATTCTTTTCTTCAGTATGTAGGGCATATAAATAAAATGGAATATTTACACAAGTTTCTAATGAAACAGCAGATTGCAAGAAGTTTGGAACATATTGCAAATAAGCAATAAAATATACAAATTACACAAGCATTAGAGCAAAGAGTATCTATGAAGATGACATTACATAATACGGGACTCATTACAAACAGTGATGAAACCATCACTTCACTTCGATGCACAACATTGAATTCTGCATAAACCTGGGTCACTAAAACACTCAACCACCATAGCAGGTACCCCGAGTTGTTCACAGGTAGTAGCCTGTTAATGCTCAAAAACCTGTGAATGTTATGTCATACTTAGAGCAGTTAATTGGGATGATTTGCACAGCCGTCTGTATATTGCAAACTAATTGATATAGCCAAGAGGGAAATTGATGTCGAAGGGAAATTTTGTTGCCTGTTACAAATCACCCATATTAAAGACCTGCAGTCGCAACATTTGATCTTTGATTGGCATCCTGTATGACAACAGTACAAGGGGACCTATCATGACAGCCAAACATTCCCTGGATGCACTCCTGTCTATACATAATGAACCATTCCCACCATATCACAGATGGGAAAAGAACGTACATTATCTTATCACACAGAAGTATATATTTTGTACATGGAGGCATATCTACAGATTTGCACACAATCGTGGAATTTCTAGTATTTATTTTGCTGACAAGACAAATGAGCTCTCAAGCCCTAATAGCACAAGGTATCATAAAAATTGTGATCTATGAAATACAATTTTAATATGGAGATATGACTGTTTATAAAATCCCTGTAAAATGGTGAGGGCACTATATTCTCCTCATCGCACATATGTATGCATTTGCATAAGATTAAAATGCACTAGGGGAATTGCCATCAAATGGCACAGAGCCAAAGCTAATACTTTGAAACCAAACTCCAGAACAAAATATCCAAACAAGGGCGTATCTTTCAAGTTTATCAGAATTAGTTCAGCAACATTGGCTCAGTAGCTGCCTCCCATAGACACACTGATTTTTCAAAGGACTTAACTTTTGGTTTCAAGCAATTTAAATCAAATCAATGGAAGTCAAACAGTAAAGACTATTTCAGGGATTCACAAACAGAGAAAAAAAAACAAATGGTAGTTTTGAAGCACATTTCTGACTCTCAAAAACATCTCCACGCGCAAGCAACGTTAAATTTAATTGCTTATATTATGTACTTACCAAGAATATAAAGGTCTTTGCCGCCGACAGTGGTTGTGATATTACCTGAGGGAGCAGAACATATCTCATGCCATGATGAGTCATCATAGCAAAAACATTCAACACTTTTTGTTTCTCCAGCACAAATAAGATAAGCTGTATGAAATATTAGATACTACACTTTAAGTAAAACTCTTTGCACTTCAAATAAAAGTTGTAAATGAAGACACAAAATCAGCTTGACACAAACAACATATATGTTCAAAACCAGCTAAAACTCAAAATGATTTCAAAACCTGTCATTTTCTGTGCACCTAATCCATCAAAATTATGGGAATGAGGTTTTCTAACCACCAGCACCACCTTCACTACCAACTAAATAAAGAGGATATCCCAAACACAAATCTGCATCTCAGAAATTTCAACAAAAGCATGTACTGTAAAAGCTTTGAAGCAAACACAGCACCTTGCTTCATATGCTAATCTGTGCCTATGCAAAACTGCTGAACATCTGAACCATTGAGGTGCCATTCAAATAAAATTTCTTGTTGATGAAGGCGTTCTCCTGTTTTCAGCATAAAATCCTTAGTTTTTCATGATTTAACTAAAATTTAATTACATATATTACTATCTACACATATCCAACCATTCCAAACTGCCAATACATTATGTTTGTTTTGTCTTAATTTACCTTTTGAAAAAAATAGTACCAACTACAGTTGTTCGCTGTTGTATTTCTTGTGTTTTCTCACTGATTGTTTGTCGATTGTTTGGCATATCAATTGCATTTCACACTGAAGTGTTGTTCATTTAAGCATTTTTTTAAACAAATATTGGAAGTTACTGTTATGAAAATGAGTCATTGTTATTTCAAGCCTGTTCTCCCTTCACCGGTATTTTCAAATAATGAAGTGGCATAGAAGTGTTTGGATTATTACAATGACATGCATAGCAAGGCAATCACAACGAAATAGGAAACATTAGAAATCCTTACAAACTACGAAAGGGTTGAATTATAGAAGTATGTAATTGTCACAATGAGGTTGCCACTCAGTGAAGAAATCCGAGAAAAGATACGATTTACCAAGATGGAGTGAGATAACAATTACAACATACAACTTCTGTGACGCAAAATGCAACTCTTCAAGAACATATAATGAGCACATACGCTGCTTTGCAATTCAATGACTGTGGACACCAAACTAAGATTTCAAATTGATTTAGAGCTAAAGAAAAATATTAAACACAACCAGGAATGTTTTATTTGTAATAAATGCAGATATATGACAGATTTCACCTGTGCTTTTTAGGGAGAGACAAATTAAGCAAATGGACTCACAAAAGAGTACAAAAAAGAAGCAAAAACATGTAAACATTTTTGCACAGAACCAGTATCAAGCTAGACAATATCTCAGATGAGAAAATGATGCAGTCAAGATGAACTATTACACCTGACGGAATTTCAACAGGCATCATCATGTTAAAAACTGTTTTAACAACTGAGTAAAGTCGATGAAGCAGTGAGCAGTTCTGAGGTAAAGTCATATTTAACCTTTTCTATTCTGAAAACAATGTGTTTCACACATAAGCATGCTATGAAACAAACCTGCGTTTCCACAAATAGCTTGTAACATGAATTTAACAAGTGCCCTGCATGCTAACAATGTTCTTCAGTTGTTAACCCATGTTAAAATCAAGTTTGACAAAATAAAAAACGGGAAGTGAAAATGTTGGTGTGGTACCACCAATGTTAAGCAATTTTCAAGTAATTTCCAGCAATTTAACTTCCAGTCAACTTCCAATAACTCCTTCCAGTTTAACTTCATCCAACAAAACTGATTTAGCCTCTAACAGCACAAAAATAATGCATAGTTCTGCTCTTCTTTTTGGTTTTGCATGCATTAACACGCTATACATAAAATGGGGACTATAGAAAAAATAACTTGAAAATTGTAAAATATCTTACAAGTTATCACCTTCACTGCTGGGACAGTTCACATGAACCTTGGTTTCTAGTGTCTCTTAGCAACTCCCTAGTTTGTCAGGCAATTGTGCAAGAGAGCTGCTCAAACCCTTAAGATGTAGCAAGTCTTCTAGTTTGCAATGTAAAAAAACTTTTAGGATTTGGGTTATGGGTTTTTTGTGGGTAAACTCTCAAGTGGGGTAGGTTTTTGGACATTTTGGCTAAGGTTGCCTGGCCCTGGGCCCAAATCACTAGATGGCATTATGGACTCAAATTTTTACTGGAAAATAGGCTAGAATCACAAGTTTTTTAAGCCTGTGATTGGCTTTCTAGCGTTTTTGATTAAAAATTTATGGCCTGAAAACAACCAACTTCATTAATTATCTAACGTGGGGATTAATTTATTATTTTGTTGTTTTTAGGCCATAATTTTTTATCAAGAAACAACAGAAAGCCAATCAAAGGAGTCTCAAAAGACTCAGATTCTAGCCTAGTTTCCAAGAAAAACTTGAGTTAAAACATTGCATCTAGCAACTGGGGCCCAGGGTCAGGTAACCTGAGCCAAAATGGCCTAAAACCTACTCCGCTTATGACGACACCCACAAAAAACCTGAAACCAAAAATTTTTTTAATTGCAAACTAGAAGACTTGCCGAGTCTTTCAACACTTTGAAAGCCAGCGTACGATGTATTTGTACCTAGATTTGGACCTAAAACCAGTGGTTTTCGGTTGCCTTACCATTATAGCTCCTCCGCCGATTGTGTTAGAGAGCTGTTCAAGGGTTCAAACAGATCGGCCAGTCTTCTAGTCTGCACTCGAAAAAAACTTTGGTTGGGGGTTGCATATTTTTTGTGAGTGACATCATAAGTGAAGTAGTTTTGGGGACATTTAGGCTCATTTTACCTGGCCTAGGACCCAACCGCTAGGCCAAAGTGTTTCGCTGAAGTTTTCATTGGAAACTAGGTTTGAGTCCAAGTCTTTTGAGCTGTTGATCGACTTTCTAGCATTTCTGGGTCAAAAGTTATGATCTAAAATAAACAAATTAATTAATTAGCTATTTAGTCTAATATTTTTATTAGTTTAGATCATAAGTTTTAACCCGAAACCGCAGCATGTCATGCAAAGTATCAAAAGACTCGGATTGTAGCCTAGTTTCCAATAAAAACTTCAGCGAAATACTACCATCCAATGGTTTGAGCCCAGGGCCAGGTGAAGTGGGCGAAAGTGGCCTAAAAGTCCTCCACGTATGACATCACTCACAAAAAAATATGCATCCCCCAACCAAAAAAATATTTTTCGAGTGCAAGCTACAAGACTTGCCGTGTCGTTTGAGACTTTGACTGGGTAGGTATCGCTTACTGGAGCTGAGAAATTCCTGCGCAAAGCCACGTGCATTTCGGTGTTTCTTTTTCTTGGAAATCCCCAAAAGCAGCCAGACGCCAAAGCGTTAAGGGTTTGAACAGCTCGCTAGCACAATCAACTGTCGAATTACGGAGTTGCGAAGTGGCACGAAAATAGCAGCTAATGCAAGAGCTCAAAGTGTGAATATCTTGTGCATCAGCAGCTAGTGTGTAAAATATGACAATCAAACACCAACCTCTAAAGTTCGTCATACAATGAGAATGTCGAGGGTGTAGCATTGAAACAGTTTTGACAGAATGAGGAGTGTCAGTCACTGGATCAAAGCACTCGACTGATAAATCTGCACCAAAGCATTGACCCCCAGTAATGAAAACAAGACCTACAAAAAAAACAACAACAATGGTTCATACAATTAAGTCATGCGAAAACACAAAGTTTAACCAAATTTAAAAGAATATTAATGAATAAAAGCCAAACAACAGAATACCCCATCACCAAATGTTGCATCTTCAAAATCAAAATCAGTTTTGTGACAAGTTTGAAATTATTTTCATCTGGTTTGATTACTTTGTGCATTCATTACTTCACACACCTTCAAATTTGAGCTTACAATATTGGAAAAAAGTGAGCAATCTTTCTTTTATTAAAAAACGAAAAAAAAGAACAAAATGAAATGTCTGTTCACTTTCATTGACCTCCACACTCATGGTTCAGCAAAGAAGAACAAAACTACAGGTTGCTAGAAGCATGTAATGGCTGCTCAAAATGTGATAATTCAAGTTCAGAATTTTTTACTGATTTCAATTTTTGTGTACAAAATTAGCAATTGAAAATGTCACTAAAACATCAACTTTCTTTCATTTCTTGGATCCCTATTGCAAGTTTTGCTTGCACTTAATATGACTTATCAAAAGAAGACAGACTTTATATTTTATCTTTATCAAGTAAAAAAATTCACAACCCAGGGGCCCTAATAACCAGGATTACCAATTTTCTGGACTGTAAAATAGGCACATTTCAAAAATATGTGCTTCAGCAATCAGATGTGACTTACAGTACTAATAGTTGCCAACATATATTACAGATTGCATGTGCATGAAGGTTTTTTTTGTCACAATGAAGCCACAGAAAAACCCAAGTTGCATAAAAATATCTGTTAAAAAAACTTTCACAGCCAAGAATCAGAAATTGAAGATAAACAGAGTATTACATATTTCACCTACTGAGCAGGCATCTTCAACTCTTATTCAAATAAGTCACAATGATAAAGAGTTCAACATTGAAGTCAAAGCATTATGTTAAAAGAATCACTTGCTATTCATGGTATCCCAAAAATGTCACATTTTTGCATCCTTATTCAATCTTTAATTTTGATTGCCCTTCATAATGCTTTTGCCCAATGCAATCATCTTGGGTAGTTTCTTGCATGAAAAAATTAAGTCAAATCTTTACTTTTTGAATTCAGTCCCTAGCTTTGTGACTTTTCACTCTGACCTCAGCATCTAGCTCAGTACTGAATGAAGTGTTTTGTGTGTCTTCTTGTTATTGTGTGAATATGCCATAGATAATATGCACAGAAATAATCTGCAGGAACTGAAACATGAGACCTGGCGGATCCATCAAGATGATCCCAGGTGAGATGTGCTAACAAGTTATTGAAAACCTTGTGGTCAGACTCAATGCCTGCATGAATGTACACAGAAGACGCATCGTACATTTCATGAACTACCAAGATCAGTGTTGATGATGAAAAGTGAAAGATAACAAAACTGCAGACTGTTACTTACAGAGTAAAGATGATCATTATATTTTTTCAGGAAAAAAGCTTTGAGACATGTTGTCCCTGGACAAAAATATTACAGTGCAATTAAAACTAACTGTTAAAAAATTCTGAGAGTTTTACTTTTTAAACTACATACTTAGGATGCTCTGCATCTTACCAACAGGTCTCATTGATTTTCAGACACTAAGTTTAGGTTTACGAATTAAAAAGCCAAATGCTTACATGTGCAACAAACCTTTGAAAAAGAGTGCTTTTGACCAAACACGGTTTTCGAGAGTTTCACCAACTTTCTTCCAGCGATCTCCTGAAATATCAGTCCGCAGACACAAAATCCAGTTTAAGTGTGTAGTTCCTCCAATTACATAAAGTTTGTTATAGCATGAGACAATACAAGCTCCATTGCACTCATGAGGAAGTTTCTGAAAAAGTTTTAAGATTGCTAATTTGTGAACAATAGTGAGAAAAGTGTGTTGGTTTAGGGTGATGTTGATGGACTGCTATATATTTTTGATGCAGGTACACAGTTTAACTCAACTTCACAATAACTTGACTTTGTGGACGATATTTGCAATGCCCTGTAAAAGATGAAAGCTAATGAATGCATTACTCTTTTAAGAGAAAAGACGTTTGGTGGTACAGAACTTGAAGATGGCGTGAAGTAGGAGATTCATCCCAAAGCTTTTCGTCTGACACTCTTCAGGGGATATCGTCA
>JGI24158J21664_10010452_pt1 | contig 12374 bp, 6 predicted proteins | sample Ectturendosymbi3_FD_21664 | JGI IMG/M metagenome (IMG submission 21664) | reverse complement strand
ACAACAAGCTACAGTACGGGAATAAGTAAAACCAGTGAAAAATATTGGACTTAATCTTAGACTTCAATTATTTTTCTTTTTCAAACTGTAACATAAACCCTATCTCGACACATTTACCTAAACACTAAATCCTTAGTCCTGATCATCAGTTTTCTCAGCGTATTTGATATGTTGAATGTTGCTCTGTGCATGCNCGTATGGCNTGAAGTCAGAAATTTCGAAAGTCAGAAATTTCGCTTGACACCAGTGANTCAGCCTACAACGCTGTTGTGAAAGGTTCTGTTTTGTTTTTANTAACCAGCGTTGTGCAGAATGTGTGTGTTTGTATGCTANGGACTTCGTGTCTGCGGGTAAAAATACATTATTATTATATGTGACCGTTTGCGAAAAAGTTGTACCACGATTCAATAAGCACGATGGCGTCATCGAATGAAATTTCATGAAAATTGCCCCCCCCGAAATGAAGAGCTGGTTGCGTCCCTGCTTCACATTATTGCCTTTCTATATGCATAATGGATTAAACATTTACCAAACCAAGTACTGTAAGAACACGTTTCTTGCCTTATATTCAATCGTCCAGTAGTGGGCAAAACAACATTATTACGTCAGAACACAAATCTATGTGAAAATTGCAACTAAGCTTTAAGCATATCATTATCGATGAAAAGAAAAGCTCTGCTGCAAGAAAATTTTGACCTAATGATATATTTTGATTTTATGTGACCTAATAACTTTGGATTTGCTCAAAGCATCAACGTGAAATTTCGTCTGTGGACGTTTCATAAACTTTAAAAAAGGCAGAAAATGTTTGACTTTATTGACTTTTGGTTGTCCTACTCACCACTTCAGGAAAACCGTACCATGACACAATAACCTACTTCTATGACATAATAAGGAATTATTTTACCGATGGATGTCATGTTTTATTCACTCGTTAGTGGCGGAATCTGTGTTGTGCTGCTGTGTTCTGCATGATGAGCTTCATGTACGCCTGTGCGAAGGTTACTTAGTAGAATCGCAGTACTTTCGAAAGTTTCATTCTCAATTGTGAGTGAAAACCAGACACATGAACACTGATCAAAGTAGTCTCATCAGCCGAAGTACAGGAGTAGCCTATTTGTGATATTTGTTTGTTCCCCCTTTTGCATTGATTCCAACATTTAACACGCATTTATATCTCAGGCAATACCTACAGAAGATCTAAGAAATACGTACAAAAACAACCTGTTTTGATGAAAGTGAATGTATATCTAAAAATGAAATCGATCAAGACACGTCAGCTTCATCTGCTTCGCAGTTTGAAGAACAAGGTCTCTGAAGAAAGTCTAGCGTCGAGAATAAGTCCCCTTTAGCAAGATTTTTATCAGAACGTCTTTCAAAACATATCTCTATTGTGGGGATTTTTGGGTTGGTTTGTTTGTTTGAGTCCCCAGAGTATAAGGAAATTGTAGCCTTGCAACAACTGTTGCTCATGACTACCACGTATATGTCAGAGAAAGCATTTTCGTATTTGGTCGAGCTCAGAGCTCATGAGCATCGGAAATGGAGGCAGGGAGGACTTTGGCCCTCTTGGATTTTAAATTTGATAGTTTCTTGTTCATTCTTTTGTAAAAAATGTTTTTATGTTAGTTTTGAGTTAGTAAAATAGAATTTCACCATGGTCTCACCCCGCCTGGAAAAATGCTTTTAGTCAACACCTGAAAATATCCAGCATTGTCCCCTCCCCTGGAAAAAATCTTTCCAACGCCCATGGTCATCTGAAAACTAAAACTCGAAATGCGTTGGAATGCATTGATTCCTTGCTGAGGATGGCATTGGAGGAATTAATTATTCTGCAGTTTGAAAAGTTGATCACTAAAGTTCGGGAGCAGTGGAGTAGATAGTGAACGGTTTTCTGTTTTAAATATGTGTACTGTAGTTTCCTGTCGTGTTTTGTAGTTTGTTACTGTATCTGCTGTGGCAGAGTTTTGAAGTTTGAATCTCAATGAGCCCGTGTAGTTTTCAGGTTCTACGGCATCGCTTGTATACATCGGACAACTACATTTGTTGCTTTCGTAGCTTCCAATTTCATGACAGTTGAAGTGGATTCGGCTGTCTTTAAATAAGTCGCTTAGCTTCAGTGTATCTTGCACAAAAATCAAACTCAGCAATAAAATTGTGTGGTTAGGTTATTAGTGTCACATGAGACATGCATTCGCAGTAGGGTGAATGGGAATGCAGCCATCGATGGCAGGAGTGAACGAAACCGCAAAAGGTTAAGAAGTACTGGTGTAGAGCCACAGTTTTGCAATCATTCATTTCCGTGTTTTATTCGTTGCGGTGTTTTCATATTTTAGTTTATGCGGAAACGCTTGTGACAACAATCTTGACATGCACATTGTAGTCCAAGAAAAATAAGCAAAGAACGTGTTACTTGTATTAGCAGGAGCGCGCTATTTGACAACCGTCGGTTGTGAAGATGGCATAACACGCATTTCACCGAGTTTTACGTTTGACATCTGGACTGGTGCCACATTTTCTTGCAACTCGTTTATGCACCTTATTTTCTCGCTGTTAGATGACTATGATTTACAGCTCTTCGATAAACAGTAAGCATTGCAAATGTCACACTGCCAGGAAAAAGAATTGCGTATTTTCTGCAGAATTGTTACGACTGGATTTTTAAACCTAAATCTAGGCTGTTGGAATGCAGTATGACTTTTCAGTTTTTCACGTTTTTGATTTTGCAAAGTTTGGTTTGTGAGGGATTTGTGGCAGAAAGGGAGCTGAAACATTGTCCACCCCACCCGTTAAGAAACGTGATAGCGCAAAACACAAAGTAGCTCCTTGTTAAGTGTAGTGACTGCCACACGATTGCACTTGCATTTGACTCAATGCAAAACCTCTCTTACACAGGTGTGCCCACAGCAACGCCTTCCCGTGATACCCTCTGACATAGCAAAAGTTGCTGTTGTAAATGGCGAGATCATTTGTCCAACGGTGTAACTTGGGCAGGCACTATACCATGAAATGCGCAAAAATAATCCAAACCATCGCGCATCGCTCGTCGCGCGCCTGACCACTGACCAAGGAGCGCGTTTGGGCTTTAGGCTGAGGGCCCGTTCGAAAAGTTCGCGACCGCATCGTCTATCCACAAGTGGAAGCCACACGCTGCGCCCGCTGCACATCTGGAGAGACGAACGGGGAAAGCACAACGTGTTTCTACACTGGGCGACTTGAAAGCCACGCTTAAATGGCAATCTTGCCATTTAAGCTTAGTGATTGGAAACTGGAACTTCTCTTCACTCACAGGAAAAGAACTGGTTGAAGAATCCAAACCATATTCCGTGGATGTTATTGGCATCTCATCAACTAAGGGTCGTGGTTCCGACACTGCTGAGCCGTACGACCGTTGGAAACTGTTCTACTCCAATGTTAGCCAGCTAAGTTCGCCCATGCTGGAGTAGGGATACTAGTTGTCCCTTGTGTGCGGCAAGTTGTGTTGATGAATGAATTCCACTCGGTGTAGCATATTTTTCTACAAACTCAACTAACGTCTTCAAAAACCAACAGGGACTACACAAACGTTCAGGACTAGGTGGTCCTACTGTATAAAGCGGGAGGTCCTGGCCAACAAGGAGTAGCAAAGACCTTTGCAAACAGCGTATCGACTTTGTTCCGAAAGCTTCCGGAATGTACATCGGACGCGGAGATGGAGTGGCATCTTACGTCTCTCTGTATACGGACAAAAAGCGTTTAGGCATCGCTACAAAGAGACTTTAACTTGCCTTACGTTGAAAGTAGTTCTCATGCAAATTGCTTCACACACATCACATTCTTTTTCATGAAAATTCTCCGTTTCGTTAAATTGCGGTCGGATTACGACGAGCCGGTGGACTGTTCGGCTGTCAGCTCCATTTTGCTGTTTTCAATTGACTCCAACGCTTCACTTTGGTTATTGATATTTCCTACTGAGTGCCCGCCGAGCAGGTGGCTCTATGATTAGCATGTCATTCTACAAACGCTACACTATCATCACTGCTAATAAGCCAGCAATAAAGTTTTTTTCGCAGCTGCTAAGACGGTTGGCAGTGCACAGCCAGCCGACTCGCGTCACAATCAGTTCGTTTTCATCCATACATCCCGGCGTCACCCTCGCGCGTTTAGCTATCAATGTTTTGAGCAATTGTGCGTCCGACAACTTCAAACAGAATGCCAGCACGTAAAAAACTGGCGTCGCGCCGAATCTACTGCTTGATCAACAACTTTGCGCTTCGGTTTTAAATTTCTGTCGCACCACAAAGAGCAAGCAAGGTCGACCACACACCCGGTCAGACGTCAGACCTAATGCATTTCGGCAACGGCTGATATTCGGTGGCTTAACTGACGGGGTCAGGGGCGCGAACCGCCCGCCTCTGGCAAGCTAAATGTAAAAACTTGGTCCCTTCTTAGCTTATATTTCGGATTTAGTATACTTTTGGTTTTCAGTAGGTTGTTTTTTTGCGTTTTTCGGAAAGGAGTATTTTCCGGTGAATTAGGGTTTTAGTATTGCCATCCACATCCGCATTCACCCGGATCCACTATTATTTATCAAGTTTTTTTCAGCTAAGTTTTCCCCCCTGACTCAAACCTCCAGTTACGCCACTGCTGATATCAGGTTAATTCCAGTACATCCTTGCGGCCCACGCATCTGCACCCGACACAAAAAAAGGAACGTGCACAGCAAGCCGGAGAATTGGCAGCGTTAGTCTGTAGTTAACGTGAGAATGATCAAACATATAACTGTTGCGGTTGAACGTCAGTGCCAGCGGGCATCGAGACAAAACCGAAATACCTGAAAACAGTCACTAAAAGAGGACTAATTTAGAGTTTCCGCCAACGCCACTGTTTTTTTAACAACACTTAACATGTTTGGCTAAGCAAATCTAAATTGCCGACTGGCGTAATTCGGAACAATCATTCTGCATATCACAGACACAACATAAATATGACACATCAGTATTCGGATTAATCTGGACGAGCAAGCTTTTTGGCTAAACTATTTTTACTGCCTGGAACTTTTCTTCAGGCTACAATTTACCAACATCTACTTCAGTGGCTGTACCATCGTCATCCGAATTTCGAACTGCAGGCCAGAAAAGGCATGCCCGGTAAAATACAAATACACAAAAGTATTAAACTTTTCAGCAAAAAGAATACGCAGACTGCAGTCGCCATAAAAAGCCACATGATCTCTGCATAACTCTTACTCTAAACAAATTCCTCCTAAGTGAGGAAGTACAGAGCTCTCTGTACTTACTGCAGTGCTTAATATTACTCTCTGTGTAGAGCAATAGTGCTGCAAATAGCAAATGTGTGCAGAACTCAGCATGCAGCGGGATATTGAGTGGCACGCTACATACGATAGATCTTTCAAGCACTATTACATGGTGGCCACGTTCGCAACGCCAGTACACAGTGGTGGGTTGTCATGGGCGCTGGTGATCATTAAAAGCCATGGAGTAGTTGACGTCATCACAACGGAAAATGCAAAGTTACTGCGTTCAATGCCACATAGCAATCGGCGGTTGGTCTACGTTCTGAGAAACACGAGAGGCTTGTGCCTGATATGGGTCCAAGTTTTGTCGGGCCAACAGAGTCGCACTACTGTTTAACAAACGGTCTGTGCATTATTATCTAACTAAATATTCAATACAATCTAAGCATTCACTTATCTCTTCCTCAGGCCATCGCCGTTTTTTTAATGATAAGCAGCTAACAAGTGTCTCATACTGACTGTCTGCATCGATCTCGCCTGGTTCTCAGCTGACGAGGCCATCTTAATATGTCTTCTATAGTGCAACTAAGCGTTTACGCCAATGCAAGCTGCCCTGACTTCAAACGTTTAAGAATTGTCGAAGGGGTTCTGCAAATCCGCAAGGAAGTAATGAATACTGATCTTGTAGCGGCCAGGCTATCTATTTTATGCGTCACATGCATAGTTCTAAAGCAGCTATGTCCAACCCCCCGCCTGCATGCGGCCAATTTTAGGTTTTCGCTGTAGTAAAAGTAGCCTATACATACTGACAACCTGTCCATATTTTTATAGTCTTAAATTTGACATTTTTGCTGCAGATGGTACTTAGTGCTGCCACTTCATCACGTCTGTACTGCGTGCTGGGAGATTTCCATATGTCCACTGACACCTTGCGGAAAACTTTAGACGAGTTTTCTGATTTCTGACCATGTTGATTGGCACTAAATTTGCCTATGAAATCACATTTACGGAGTGGTTAAAGGTTCCAAACAGTCATTACCATTGCAGTTAGGACCATAACGCTTTCAGTACATTATCTTAAACTAAATTTAGTCTGCTAAGATCAAAGTAAATTGTTCAATGTGCGACCTTCATTAACAGGTCATTCAATGTGCGACCCTGGTTAAGATAGTTACATAAATTTTGGCTCAATAAGCAATTTCGGTCAGACATAGCTGTTCTAAAGTTTATTTTTTGTGGTCAGAGTTGCAGGATAATTTGTACAAAGTATGCAGAAAATAAACTTTTAATTTTTGTTGTTTTATAACAATTAATGCACGTCTTATTCGTGGTTTCAGTGAAGAATTTTATCTGTGGAAAATCTTCGGCAAACCGCCCGTGGTCGCAACCGCTGTCGGCTTTCTGACAACTGGTGAAGTTCAGTGGCGGCATCAGCCGTCTTGCAGGTTGTGGTGACTTGCAGGCATAACAAGCGGCACCGACAACAAAGCACTGATCTCAAAGCAACGTCTTCCGCTGTTCCACCTTGTGTGGTGACTAGTTACTTGAAAATAGATGTGTGCAAGTCCGAATCACCACAAAGTTCAAAGTTGTGTAAGCAGAGCCCAGTCACCTGGTTCCTCGAACGCTTGTAGCAAACGCAGTGCCTTTAATTGCGGCGTCCTCTAATTAGCATTTGCGTGACAAATAAACTGTCACAGATTCTTTCTTCGTGCTGCAATGTGCGATTGGTGTTTCGTCAACACGTACAAACAACGAATTTGAGACATATTAACCGAAAGCGCTCTGGTGTATCGGCATCGGAAGTGAACTTTGTTTCTATACCGCCGATACTGGGCACAGATGGAAACTTTGAGGTACTTTAACAAACTGACCACTCATTCACAGCTGTGCAAGTTTGGGGAATTTCGGAAAAAATCCTTCGCACCCCCAAAAATTTGCCTGCTCCTACACCTGTGGTCAGCGTTGCAGGATAGATTGTATAAAACAGGCAAAAAATGCGCATTTATTTTTAGTTGTTTTGTAATAAACAACCCACGCCTCATTCGTGGTTTCAGTGACTAATTTTATCTGTGGAAAATCTTCGGCAAGCCACCCGTGGTCGCAAAGGCTACCGGCTTTCTGACAACTGGTGAAGTTCAATCGCGGCATCAGCCGTCTTGCAGGTTGTGGTGGCTTGGAGTTTGCGGTGACTTGCAGGCAGGGCCGGCCCTAGCAAGTGCGGGTCCCAATGCAAAGACCTAGGCGCGGGGCCCCTCTGAGCAGTGGTTTTATGACGNCATCGTGTCCAGTCAACCGTGGTACGACCTTTTCAATGCAAAATAGTTATATGAATATCAAGAAGACGGCAATTTATTGGAGTTGATCGGTATGTCCATGATAACACAACAGTTTCTTTTATTTGAAAATGCGTGGGTACAGCTCATGCACCCTTACGTCCATGTTTATGACTAACAGCATGCCAAAGTGGTGGACATTAGACAGTGTACCGTGTACCGCTACCAGTACCACTCGCAATTAAGGCAAAAAATTTACAATAGAGATCCGAGCGGAGAGTGCAAGTGCCATGTTACATCAATCAAACCAAACTAACAAGCGAATTGAACTTACAACGCAATTACTTCGCTTTTGTTGAATGGAACCTTCGTTCAAAGAGCAAATGCTTCACAAAATTTTGCACTGGTTTACATGAGGTTTTTGGCTTCAACTGGTTCAACCTCTGATCTTTTGACATTTGCTCCAATGTCATAAAGTTCATTTTATTTTGACAAAATATTAAAATACGTAATCTATGTAAAACCGCAAGGACTACCTGGAAAAATTGACAACCTTCCCAAACACCATGGCGCGGGGCCCAATGCAGCTGCATCGGTTGCATCGGCTTCAGGCTGGCCCTGCTTGCAGGCATAACAAGCCGTGCCGACAGCAAAGCTCTGGTCTCACAGCGACTTTCTCCGTTTTTTCGCCTTGTGTGGTGGAACGTTACTGTATTTAATCGATTGTGAGCCGCGACTTATAAATTCTTTTCATCATTTCGTGCGCCTTATACTTCTTATTTCTTCACCCTCATCGAAACGTATACATCAGTACTCTTCAATCTTTTTTTGTTATGGTGCACCCTTAAAGATGTTTTGACGAGCTCATGCAACCTATTTACTTAAAAGGTAAACCGAAGTGAAAAGCGATATGAGAATCATCCTGCAAAGAGACTATTACACTGCAATATTACATAAAACACACAACAAAATCGAGGCAATAATATTTGAAGACTTTTTTGTTGTTGCATGTTATTAACCTACAACAAGTGTGTGATGCACCCTTGTGAACCNTTTCTTAGTGGTGCACCCCACGCATATTTTGGTGCACCCTAGGGTGCACCGTGCACACCGGTTGAAGAGCGCTGGTATACATGACGCTTAGTCTTTTTTCGACCAAATCTTTGGCTACGTTTCGCTCTTTTCGCATTATATTCTCTTCACCATCAAGTGCGTACTCCGTCACAAGAAGGATTATGATGAACAGAAGGCAGTTGTAGTGGTGAAGCATCATTACCAGGGTTGCGAATACACGCGAAACTTGCTAGTACGCTAAAGTATCACAGATGCTGAGATTACCTATGTTCAAGTGCGTCTTGCAATCAAGGGCCGCTTACATTAATGTTTAACACCATTTCGTGCGGCTTACAATCAAGTGCGGCCAACAATCGAATAAATACGGTACTTGAAAACAGGTGCACGTCCGATTCACCACAAAGTCGTGGAAGCAGAGCCCAGTCGACTGATTCCTAGAAAACTCAGTAAATGCAGTTTTTTTCACAAATGTGGCGTACTCCAGTTAGCATGCGCGTCTGAAAATATGGCAACCGAAAACACCTTGGAGTATCGGCATCGGGTGTGGACTATGCTTCTACCGCGGATATTGGTCACACGTGGAAGCTTTGAGGTACACTGATCACTCATTCACAGGTGTGCATGCAGTTTAGCTCGGCTGGGCATAAGCTGATAAAATCGAAAGATGTGAAACTAACTGTGTTTGTGTACAATACAGTGTACATGCATCGAAAAACCATGCTTACGTTTCTTTTCTTTCAATATGCCGGCCAAGTTCCTCTTTCGTGTGGGAATTAAAAGTCACGGATGGCAAATCGTAACTGCAACATTGGTTTCAACATAAAACACACTTGAGAAACGTTTCCCCAGTAACCACGAGCGAATGTTGACAATTCACTTGAAAACGAAAAACAAGGATTGTCCGCGCTTTAACAACGGAACGAACGAAATATACAGATTTTAAAAAATATAACAATGAAAAACTTAGGGACTACATGCAGGTGATGAGCTTACAGATGCAATGAATTTGGTTATAAAGTAATAAAAATTTGTAAATCTTTTGCATTTCTTCATTCGCACCAATACGGAGAAGCACCCCGCTTGTACGCGGTAAGTGTTTTGCTTGACTTCACCAGCGTTCCCATCCTATGCTTGATTAACGACCTATCACAAGTTGGTCGCTTGCATGGCGCACGGGAGCCACGCATCGGCGCATGAAATATGCTGTCGATACGGCTTGTATACTTGGAATGATCAAAAATGCAGCTTTATGCTGATGTACGTCTGATGCGAACGGGCATCGGACTGGTTTTGGTCATTTTACGAAGCCACAATTTCTAGAATGCCTCCCTACCCTAAGATACACTAGGCTTACTGTGGATTAGTGACAGACATCGCGACACACTGCTGTGACAGCGGTGGTATAAAATTTTTAAGTTGCCTAGTTCAAGCTCAGAGTTAGCATCAAGCGCCAGCGGCGTCATGATAACAAGGAGCATTGAAGGAAAACCGCAAAACAACTCACGTAAGCCTGTTATTATGCAAGTGGTCAAGGCGCAGAAATGCATGAAACAAAATGCATTTTTCTTTTTCGCTTGTTTTCCTGGTTTTCTGAACACGATTTTCAATGGCTTACAGCAGTCCAAAAACAGCACAACGGAAATTCGCGAACAAGTTTTTCCAGCATTTCATTGAGAAACGACGGATTTGCGGTGGGCCATTGAATCATCACTTCGAGGAAACAATCGTTGTGAGAAATGAACAATTCTCACAACACTTGAGCTCAATCCTACAAAATCGAGTATGTTCAGATAAGCAGCGGCTTGCACTCCGCACACGGCACACGCCGATATGACAATTCCAAAAGGCGTGGATCACAGTAAAAATGATGAAGCGACAGTAAATATAGAGACAGAATTCAAGTTTTGACGGAAATTAGGTTTTGCAAGAACTAGTTCCGCCTTATAAGTCCTGAGTTCTTAAACTGGGAGACGCGCCCTTCTTGGGGGGCGTCAAATATTCGCAAGGGGGGCGCAAGTACGGCAGCGACATGTTGTTGAAAAGTATTAAATGCATTGTTTTTATCATTCGTAATTTTTTGTTATTTCACATTAACGCCATAATCAAAACAAAGCGGACAAGGCAAAATCTCGGAACAAACTGGAATGGGAAGCCGATTTGCGATGGTGTGTCGTCCTTAACAAAGTTGCGAATTGAACTACTAGTTTCCAAAAAAACAGTTGCATCTTTCCCATTAAGCACGATAATGGCAAATAAATTGTTGTTCTATTTTTTTGTGTTTGATGTTGAGGTTAGGTGAGGCGCGAGTATCAACGACTAACGTCAGAGAAGGCGTGATTGAAAAAGTTTAAGAACCTCTGCTAAGCTGACAGAACAAGCACCCGGCGAGGATCAAGATACAACATTCGGCCATGGGTGTCGGAAGTGGTGAAATTTGTTTTTTTCACTCGAAACTGAGAAAACAACCTTTTCTGTTGACCAAGGCTCCCCTGCTTTCACTTCCGACGCCCATGCCTGCGACGCAAATTAAGCTTCTTTGCTGAGCTTCGTTAATCTGCCAATAGCCACATGTAATACCCCATATACGCTATTAAACCAGAAAGTCGGGAACGTGGGTTCATCAGACTCAATCGCATTCGTTTTAAACCAGCAGGTTAAACTTTGTCAGGAGGTGAAATGCATCTCAATGAAGGGTTGCACAAAGGTCTGCAAATGAACTGAAAGAGTAAAGCTTGTGCTGTCGTTGCGTCGCTCGCAAAAGAAATGCAGAAAAATCAACGTGTAGCGTTTTAATGGACTGTCCACTGGAGTTGCGCGGCACCGATCTTTGCAAAAAAATCGACGCCATGAGCGATCTGAACAAACTCTTTAAAAAACATACGCAGAGAGCAAGCTGCTCAAGTGTGCATTTTTTCAAAAATAGCAGTTTTTCTTCCTTGTCACACGAAAGTGGCGCTGCGGAAGGGGTGGGGGTCCAGGTCAAGTTTTAGTTTACGACCCCTAAATACCAAAAGGCAAACGCACTTAAGTAGTTTATGACCGTGTGATCAAGTAACGGCAGCAGGTCTCTCGGCAGACGCCCGGGCGAAAATTAGCGTGAAGGTCAGAGTCAGGGCGGCATGAAACTCTTCGACGTAAAACGGTGGAAACGTTCGCCAAAAGCTAGGCAGGTCGGCGAAGACAACATAAACGTCGCTCTGAAAAACACTTCTTCAAAATTAAAGCGTTGAAAAACTACACCTCGCTTCTGGAACAGGTAGGTTTGCAAGCAAGAACTTCAAATTTCACAAAACTGGCAGCGTTGTTTTATCAGTTGCAAACTATGTTTTGTTGACAACAAATCATAAATTAAAATCCTAAAACTCGAAAATCTTGCACAGTGACAAACAACAGTCTTAGCTGAACTTCACTGACAATGAAAACAGTTGTTATGGAAACGCCCAACACAACTTCATCAAAAATCTTTGGTTCTAGCGTTGCGGTTTCTGAAATCCAACCAATGAATAGAAAATGCAACCTTATCCGTGGTTACTGACGTTGCTTTCCCTGTTGATTTCAAAACCACAGCTTCCCGTGAATTATTATTCGTTGAATGTGATGAAGAAACCTTTCATCAATTCAGCACAAAAATAACTGTTTGGACCCAGCAACTGTCGCGCGTGCACTGTTGCAACCTCTCCGGTGGTGTTGCGTTGATTGTGTGATTCACCACGAACGGGATGTGCGTGAAGAATAACACCGTAATATACGTAGCGCGAGCAAGCAATAGTAAGAGAGATTGCGAGCAT
>JGI24158J21664_10010451_pt1 | contig 12375 bp, 6 predicted proteins | sample Ectturendosymbi3_FD_21664 | JGI IMG/M metagenome (IMG submission 21664) | reverse complement strand
CAACAGCCGCGGGGCGAACACAGGGGCACAATTAAGGATTGCAAGATTGCAGGCGCCACTACGTGGCAAGGACAAGGTAATCATACATTCACCACACGTTTGGAAGCACAAGGATAGATTTGGCTTTGAACGAACAGTGGAGACCAAATACCAGCATTCACAATGCTGAGGTGATTTACATGTTTCATTGAAGCTTTCTGCAGCTATGCTGATGGTCAGCATTCTCTGTTGGATCACTGTATGCATTGTAAACGTATGCATAAGTTATAAGACTATCAACATTTCAATAAAACCGTTAAACAAGTAGCGGATAAGCAACTTCATTTTGGCCCTCCTATATTTTACCTTTTTTCAAATCTGGAATCGCCTCTGTGTGTGTAAAAATTATAATATGGTATAGAAAGCAAAAACAATAGTCAATCTGCAAGCAGCCACTTGAGTGGTGAATTTATGCTACTCCATCAATTCATACACTCGCAAATTTGGCTTTGAAAGAGACAGTGCCTCCCCAGCTACGAACCTCACCGCACGTCTGTGGCAGTCCCCTTCTAAAGAAGAAGACCACTACACATTTAGGACAATTCCGCAAGAGCACTGGTCAATAGGAATGTCCATGGCACGCCCAAGTTAACAATTAAGAAACTTAGACCCGCCGGTTTCGCTCGACACGCTCAGTTTATCACAACAAGATTGTACTCACTCATGGTTTTATCAGTAGAACTTTAAGCACTGCGATATCTATCACAACAGGGGTTTATAATATACTTCAACATGCATAAGCATTATTACAGGTGACAGGGGTTTGATTCGCATTTTATTCTTTTATTGGAGTGAGCCCGAATTGTTAGTAGCATCATACCCACTAAATCGTAAATCTCCTCTGGGTAATCTGGCCTATTCCAATTTGGTAAGCCCACTACTGGCTTAGGTGTTGAGACTGGTAAGCCCACGACATCAACTGATGATGGACCTAGTAATACCACTCTTTATATGCACCCAACGTATGACACCACGGTCAAGTGACAAATTTCGTGTAGTACACAGTGGAATAGCGACACAAGTGGTCAATTGTAAATTGCGAAAATTTCGAATCAGTATTTGATTACAATATTTGTATGCGTTTTCATTATCAATTCTATTTATCATTCGAAGTGGATTTTTAATATAATAATGGGTACTCTTTTCTGGGTGTGGCTTACAGTAAATGTGCAAGGTACAATTTTACAATACAACAGATAGATGCACATGGCAATGTTCTACAAGCGTTAATGTCCTTATTCGTCGCCTAGTTTCCATCTTCGTCTCGTGCGACTTGTCGTGAATCCATCGGAAAACTCCCATATTGCTTTCTTCACCATAATCGAAGTCTTCTTTCGTTGTTGTTTCAGGATCACCAGACGTTCTATGTTGAGGAGCCAAGACGAACTCAACATTCCTCTCCGCTCCATTTGATTGAAGACGTCGGGTGTCTTTGTGGAACAGTTGAATGTCTGAAGTAAATGAAGACACTGAGAAAATCGGAAGTCCTTCCTTGATAAATCCATTGTTTAGATGTTCTCTTTGCGGAGGGTATTCCTCAAAGAGAGATGATAATGTTGATATCCCTCGTCATGAATGAAGGATAAATCAGATCGAACTCTTGATCACTTGATTGGCGGGGACCTCATAACAAAAGGTCCTCTGCTGATCGTCTAATGTCATGTGAGAATTCCTTCATGAGTGCATACAGAAATCAATATTGTCTTTTATAAAAAACGTTGTCTAACTCACATTGACATATGAAACAAAAGAAACTGATTAAAAGATCTTGTGCAAGTTGTAAGTCTTTATAAAAATTATCCTTTGGGGATGTTTCTCGTGATTCATTTTCTGAGAAATGACATCTTGTAAATAAAAATTTTTAGAACGTCGGTATTTTGAATACAAGGTAAAGTCTTCTGAGAAACTTTCAAAATTCACGCTAGATGCATCGATCTCGATAGATTTGTCTTTCGTGTATGTCAAAAATGTAAAACAATATCTCCTACATAAAACGAAAATCATTTTGGTCTGGATAAATATCTGATATCATTTGAGAGTTTCTTAGTGTCTAATGCATAATGATTCTAGTCAATTATGATGGTAATATCGTTTGTTGCATAATACTGATCCCACATTTATAAATGTGGAATGAAGTAAGAGCACGTTAAACCCAAAAAGTTGCAGAATAATCTTATAGGAATATTCTTTTAGAACTCGGGGATAGTTCATCAAAGCGTATGCTCAGGCAACTTCACGACACGTAATATTTGCTAACAAAATACGCTTCTTTTCACAACGTTTCTAAACCGTATATTATGTTCAATTTTTATCAAACAATTTTTCCTCAACACCGTCTAAGTGTTGTGAGGCATTCTGTTGGTTCAGTAGCCACACTAATGATTTTGTTTGGCTACATTCTTTTCATGAAGTTTATAAAACAGAAATTTTCATCACTTTTCGCTTAATCAAACCTTCTCAGCTGGGGTAATTTCTGTGTCAACATTTGATAGAGGCATCTTCCCAAAATTTAAGAACATAGTAAGTTTAATTCTATAATTACTTTGTTCTTTGAAACTTTTGTTCTATCTGGTGAGGCAATCTATGTTGCTAAAATGCAAACCTCGATAGTTATTGTCAGGCATGGTATTTTGTCCACTTTTTCTCTAACAATTTTAAAATGCCTGATGGTTTCTAATATGACTATTATAAAACTGGATATTTAACTTAATAAATTTCCTCACATTTCAATTTATGGTACCACTATCTGTGAAGGGATTTCTCTCAAAATTCAAAATTCGTAGTTTTTCATATCAGACACAACTTCCTTTTCCACATTTCGTAAGTGGAATGCTTAGTCATCCCGAATATGGTCACTGATAGAATCTTATTTTTCAACATTGTCTTTAAGATACCTATTGAAAATTGCAGCCATAAAGATGGCCTCTCGAATTCTCTACACCAAGAATTCGAGGAGAATTCTACTAAATTTTGGATCGTTCAAATCGAACGTGATCTGATGACAATGTTTATTTTTCAAAGTCTTCCAGAGAGGATTTTGCATCGCAATTCTTTTGACAGTCTTAACGGACTTCCCTATTGGACCGTCTTTATCAGTGCCTTCGAGTAAACATCTAATAATTCAACAGATCTTTCTTTTTTTATTGTATAACATTTTAACTACGCCTGGGGACCATGTCCAGGTTACTTTCAATCTTGGTTGCTGTAACCTTTTACAGGGTATTACTATTAAATTTAATATTGCTATTGAGGTGGTAAATTCATAAAGAAAATCCATTTTGCTATTTATTTAGAGAAAAACAAGGGAAATATAGTTTTTTCGAACTTGTCCATAATAAATTATCTCACATCCTGTGTCTTAACCAGCAGGGCTGCGTAAGACTCGTGGTTAGTGCTTATGAGGTTTATATACAGTCTCTCTTGACTTCAAACGGGATTATTTGTGGTTATAACAACCTTATAACAAGGAATCGAAGTATGAGCTGTTTACGTAAAAACTGATACTCAATAAATCAAACTATTCTACTTTTTTGAAACTATAAACTATGATATACACATTAATTGATGAGAGTATCGTTCCTGGAGTTGGGCAATAGCATATAAATTTTCCAGGATCGTTCTTTTAGGTATTATAACTTGTTCTAGGATTGCCTTTTTAGTAAAATAAAGGGTCAATCCATTACTAGTTTCAATGTGAAATATACGGAACATTTCTGCCCATTGTAAGGTGGGTTGAAAAAGGAACAAGATCCCGTTTTGTTCCAAAATTGTTATTCTGTCCTATAATATCGTTTCTTGGCTTCGATAGTAGTTAACCAATTTTGTCTGACGTCTTAGTTTTATCGGTTTTCACGACGGGTTGAATGTCGTTAAGTGTAAAGCTATTACTAATTTTTATTACTAATAACCCCATAACTTGGTGAATTTCCTAAGAAGTTAGATAGGGTGATTTATCAAACTGTTTCCTTAAAATAGCGAATATCTAATCATAACATTCTTAATTTATTCCGATGATTTTCGTTTACTTGATCTAACTAAGGGGTCTCTCTTGACGGTTCCCCGATCTTTTAGCAAGAAGATCTCTAAGCATCGCCAAAGAAATCTCCCCGCCTGGTCCCACGGTAGTGGCGAGTGACGAGTTCGCCAATACCGCCAGACCATTTGTAGATCGGAAGGTTTTTCTAATATTTTTAGGGTCTAACCTTCGTTGGTCAATTATATCTTAATTGAAAAGCGTGTACATATTACCGATGTTCCAGTCACATTCCCTATATAGTTATTTACTAAATTTTTACTGAAGTGTTAGATTGAAAAATCGTCAGTCACCATGGAGCGAGTGTTTGTCTTATTTCACTAATACAAAAACAGTAATAAGGTGCTTAATGAAGATGAAGATAACGTGGTCAGCAGAACATAGAAGAATCGAGAACACAATTTGCACGGCGCCTGTACAAGATTGCGAGAAGTCCGAAAATCCTGAGGACTACCTTTACTTTCAGCATCCTAGGTATGACATCCACAGACGTCATAGGAATCGGCAGGTTATCGTAATCAATACGTTAGAATTTAGAACAATAGTCCTTCACTGCCACAGGACATCATTGTCGTACATCGGACTAAAGAGTCTATCACTTCTTCTCATTCAACCGCTCAACGTCGTCCTCATCCTATTCACTCTTTCATCATAGCAAAGTGGGACCTCTTTTCATCCCTACAAAATATCATAAGTCAAGGTGGGAACTCTTTTCATCCCTACAAACAGTCGTAATTAATAATGCACTATAGTGTCTAGGAGTGAATATGAAAATCATAAGTCTCCTCTTGGCTATAGGAATCAGATCCTCACTCCTTCCTATGGCCTGGTTCCGATGAAGGTAGGAATCGTAAGGGACAAACCCACTGTAAATTACAAGCACAGGGTAAGTTTTAACTCTTTCTCCTACTTGAGATCGAGAATCTAACGAGCAAGATACTCGTTTTGCATCATTGCAAGCGATGGAAATTTCCAAAGCCAGAGGAGCGTGAGCTTATTATAAACAATGCACCTAGCGCACCTTACCTAATACTCGTCCAAAAACACAGATAAATTTACTTCGTAATGTCATGGGACAGACACCGCTCCAGGAACTTTCATGAATGTCATGGTGACTTATTCTTCCCAAAGATAATTATTAGTGAGTGACTGGATCATATTATTAACATTTTTTCGTAAATCGTAAATAAACTTCTGGTTACTTTAACATTCAATTACTCTATTTCTTACATTTACTCTTATTGTGAAATGTGAATACATTTCCTTTTCTCTCTATGTCAATGAGGACATAATTTCGACGGATGTGATAAGCGTTTTAGAAATGGGTTTTTCGAAATGAAAAATGGGTTGGCCGATATGTGCGATAGGCCAACTGAAAGGGGGAACCCTAGACAAGACAGTGTCTAGCATCGTGTAAAAATTTGTTATGATAACGGTTTCACATTGTGCATTCAGTCATAAAGATCGCCAGATCAGATACACATTACACTGCCACAACGGCTTAGTCTATATCTCTAAAACCAAAGTCGACTTGATTTTCCCCAAGATATCCTGTAACATAAAAACAAAGATAATTATAAAGACAAACATGTAATAAGCAATCTTGGTCCTGATCAAAGTTTTCATAGACAGGGTTTCAGAAATGCTAAGTAATAATTGTCAGGATATAATAAGCTCTCTGAGAATAAATTCATGGCAAAAATATGAATATTTATGTTTCAACTGGTATCGACAAGTTATCTGTGGTATGTCGAGGCAGATGAAATTTGAAACTAGTCTTAGCTAAAATAAAATTGAACAACAATTTGTGTATTTCAGTCCAGTTCCTGACCAAGGCTGTTGGCCTTGACTAATTGCAGTTGTGAAGGAATGATCACAAAGGAACCAAAACAATTCTAAGTTAATACAACTCGAAAGTCTAGGCGAGCGTTACGGAAAATATAACAACTATAAAGTAGAATATGCTTAAAGAAATTCTAAAAGGCATGTGTACGCTAGAGAATTGCCCAGAGAAACGATAGCAAAATAACATTTTCCAAGGTTGCAAAAGTCTACACTTCTCGAAACTGACATTGGTACAACGTTTTGACGGGAAGATTTGCTCTTCAAACAATCTTAAAATAAAAATTATACATAGTCCATTTTCACTATGCAATGCGTGCCGTGCTTCAGCGTATTTACGTCTCACTAAAATACTAATTAATTCAAAAGCTAATACTAGGAAATTCAACAAATGAAAGTTTGAGGTCCATACGTACAAATGATTATGATTAAAGGTTGCAGGAATCCAAAACAGAGCTCCTTAAAAAGCGAGGAGTATACCAGAAATGCTTGATTAATTCCTTCCGAGGTAGGTGTGTGTTTCTTTTCCTTTGTCCCGAAAAGTTTTTCAAGAGCAGCTTTCTTCTCATTGTTAGTTTTACTCATTGTGCCTCTATTTGATTACTACGATTTTACGGTAAATCCTATTAGAATAGTTCCTAAAAGAAAACATAGGTTAAAATATTACGAAAGCAAACAAAGACGCTTCTACGTTTTAAACATAAACACAAAATAAATTGCTTCAGGAGTTATAGGAACGACATTACTATTTATAGTAGTATTAGAAGATGTACATATCTGATAAACTCCATAAACTGTAGTCGAGCCAATGGCCACTAAAGTATTCACGATGCTTGGCCACTAAAGTATTCAGGATTTCACAAAGTATTCACGATGCTATAGGTGTAAAACTTCCTGTATTCCTTTCAGATTCCCATGTATCTAGTTAATTTACTTTTTCCCAATCAATTTCAGGTTGAGGGGTAGCAGGATCAACAATCCTAAACTTAGGAGAACTAATGATTTTTCCCAATACGAAATTGGTGTTGATAAATGATATTTCGATGCAAATCAGTAATTGTGTCCAAAGTCGACAGGAATTGCTGAATGGTTGTTAGGACATAGTAACGTTCCAAGTTACTTCTTAATGTCTGAACATGACGTTTCATGATAGTTCTTATCCATAACTGACTCCTTTCCGCGGCACTAGCTTTGTTACTTAATGCCGTCATTGTTTGAAACAGAGGTGTGCGATCATTTTCGTCAGTAATTGATTCCAATTGGTCCATTAAACGTAAGAGTAACGAATCAAATTATCGTATTTGCATTTGATAATGATCATAATTCTTCACCATTTCCATGGTAAAGTTATTCTGTTGGTCAAATTGCAACAATATCTGCTGCATTTGATCTTTCAGATTAGAGAGGTTGGTGTGTGTCAGCGTGTGAGTGACATTCCAATTAGTTAAATGTGTGGAATGCAGAGAGAATCATTTGATATTAAAGAGGTCAGAAAATCGACTTGCCTGAATAAGTTTCTGAAATTATCGGAATATGTCATGTCTAGGCTCTAACTCTTGAAAATATGCTTTGCAAAATGGCTCATATTGTAATTGATCTTCCCAATTCGTGATGTCCGTGGGTGATTGTAATAATACTTTTTCTAATCTGCCCAAAGTGGGGGTGCAATAAGCGTGGTGTTCATCGTCTGAACATAAAGTTAGGTTAATATGGTAAGGCCAACATTGAGTTGAAGTCCTTGGTTCTAGAGTGACGGTACTTCCCAAGTGACGTCCTCCCGGTATTCGTTCTGTCCACTGATTGTTTCCACAATGTTGATGTCTATGCCAATATGAGAATATGGAGTTCTTTGTTCATAAGGATGGTGGTATAAAGTAGTATTTATTATAAGTTATAAGGGTACTGGCTGGGTCAAGTATCAGTCCAATACCATTAAAAATATAAACGATCATGATAATGATTTTCATTCTGTAGATATGGCTTTACGTCCTGAATTGGTCCAGCTGGGAGCCGAATTTGAACTTCTGAATCTGATAGAGTGATGATTTGTTCTTTCTTTCGAAAGTTACATTCTTCTAAGGTAGATCCGTTTATATCACTACCAATGTTATGGTTTACTTCTATAGATCGAATAGGAGGCATGTCTTTTAATAATATGTAGCAGGGATCAGTCTCTTGTCTAGGATAGGATCTATCATCAAAGAAAATTTTCCATGAAATCCATTGATATTTTTCAAAGAAAGAGGTTAAGATGTAAGGAAATAACATAAGTATGTCTATAAAATGGTGAGGATCCATAACTTGAGTTTCTCGTTTAGATGGGTCTATGTGTGAGATATGAAATAACTGATGACGTAGCCATAGTAAATTTATCATTTCATAACCTTGGATACTTTGTTGTTGCTTTTGTTCCACTAGCATTGACCAATTGTCAGGACGCCATTTTTGGCTTTTGACAAAGTTACAACCACATGATTGATCAGTGTGAAAACGTGTTACTTGTAAATTTTTTGCAGATATTCTTTCATGATGATGGACCTGTGCCACTAAACCTTTTCTGTATTGATGTAAATCACACAGTTCTACATCAAAGTGAGGGGTTTCATGTTCCAAGGATATCTGATCTTTCTCTGGTATTACCACAGCTTTCTTTCCTTGATTAAAAACAAGGTTAAGCAAAGGTTCCAATTCATTGCTACAATTTCTTGTTTGATGTAAACTGTCAAATTTTGTCAATTGTATATGTAAGAGAAAATATACACATAACAATTTGAACATCGCTAAGTAATCCTAAATGTTTGTCTAGGTGTCACTGAAAATACAATATAAAGGCGTTAGTGTATTCCTTATTTGTCTGTAAGTTTGTTGATAGCAAATGTTCTGCAACACAAGAATAATGTTAAAAGTTTCAATTATTAGAGTGATGATCAAGGAAACTTATGAAAGGGTTATTGTAAAAAATTCATTAGGGACAGAAATTGCATTTGCTTCCTGTTTGTCTAGTTGTTTTTCAAGCTACTTGCAACCGTCAGAATTCTAGAATTCAAAAGTCTAAAGTAGGATACTCCCTTTTTGTATTCTAAATCTGAAGCGACGCTTTCCATTAATAAGAGGTGATGCAATATTGCATCATCCGGGGAGTTCCACCCGTGTTAACTATATAAGCAGGGCCTTCAGAGCTGATCGTCATTCGAAATTCTACATTAACGAACTACAATTTAACTGCGAAATCATGTATCGATCATCTATGTTAAATACAGAAGAAATCTTCCAAAATGAGACAGTCCTGGCTCTCAGTCGCCATGGGTAGGGTCGACGGCTTGACCCTGTTTCCGCCTTGCATCAAGTAGAAGATGTCTTTAATGATAGTGGAGCTTTACGTCCACTTACCAACGCGATGTTCCAGCTGGTATGGTTTATGGGAAGAGACCGGTGGTATTTTCATCAGTTCTACATCCAGTTCGAATACCCAGTTCCGGATCTACTTCGTGATCAAGTTGCATGGGACCGATCATTGCTATTGGAGGATCTGGAGCTGTCTGAGGGTCGGTTCATTGAAACCGAGCCGTCCATTGTGAAATTATGGGACAGTTAATTTTAAATTCTTCTTGCTTTTTGTGTTTTTCCTTTCCTTTTTCGATTTCCTATTCTTATTCCTTTATATCAATTAAATTTCGTTATCACTAAAATGTCTGCTTAACTTCTGTCTTCTTAAGCAAATAAGTTAGACCTCGTGTTTCAGAGTATAAATTCATTAACAAAGGAAATATTTAAAAACTAGAAGATTTTTAGACTTTTAATCTTCCTGAAAAGCTTCTGATACAATAAAATTTCCACTGTTGACGACCTCAGTGTACATCTTTATCATATTATTGCTATTCAGCTTTCAGCTGGCTGTCTCCACAGACAGAATCAAAACCACAAGGTTTCATGTTTGTTTTGTACACGAGTATAATTTTCATGCATTTTATAACACGGAAAGTGCACATATAAAGTAAAAAGATAAACAGAAAGGAAACTCACGATATTAGTGAACATGACGTTTTGCTAATATCGCATGAAAGAGTCTCGCCGATAGCAGGAATGTAATTGACACTTGAAAACAATAGCACTTTTCTAGTTAAGTACCTTGAAACATAGCAATGCTTAAAGAATCTTTGGTATCAGGGTAAATACCTTGAGCATCATCAAACACCTCTTCCAGCATGCTGCAAATCCAAAGATGAGTATATTTTAATTCAGATGGGGCTGGTCATTTAAATATCACAAAAGTTTGACATGGTCCCATTATACCCTTCTGAAGAAACCAGATAATTCGAAACGAAGTATATCTAGGCCGTTCTTGTATTTGATTGAGTTGATAAATCGCCAGAGCATTCTGGGCTGCAACGAGCGGATTCGGCATTAGACCGGTTGCTAATACCGTCGTTCCATGTCTTCGTCAGGAAATCGTGCAGCCATTTTTATATTTAATTTTTAATTAAAAATTTCCTGGAATACAGCAATGTTATTATAGTAATATTGCTCGGAGTGGTCATAGAACATTTTATTCGTATTCGATACTAGCAAAGATAAGCAATTATTCATCTCGTATCGTTCACAATTCTTTTACTATTTTCGAGACTTCGTTTCAACGAACAGATCATTATACCAAAATGGACGAAAAGTTACTTGAAACATTACGTCTCTTAAGAGTATCTCAAGTGGATCACATTTTTACAATATCATACATCAGCAACCTATTAGTCTGCATCATTGATTCTTCCCTTATCGATAATAGTCTGTCGGGGGTAATTGGGGTAAATTAATTAGTGTCTCTATCATCGCATAGCGGTCTTCTTGAATAGGTCTGTTGAAAAGGATCTCCCAAATTATGTTAACTTAGCACCGTCAATGTCTTTGGTTTATTAGATTCAGTAATGGTTGGTATTTTCTGAGCTTCCTACGAAACTCTCCGTACAATCTCTACTTAAGTGTACGAAACAGTATTGGATCTTCTTCAAAAACGGTCCATTCTAGTCCTAAACTATGTTGATGATTCTGCAAGATCGTAATTGGGCTTTGACACCAGGTATAATTCGTTGATTTAAGCATAAAGAGCGCCTTATCCATTCGTATTTCTCTTTCTATGACTTCTTCTATATCCGATATCTGTTCGTCAATAGGTTGTTGTTCTTCTTCTACACTCATTCTAGTATGAGTCGTCACCAATCGTATTATGGTTATAGTGTTTTCTAAGTTTCCTGAAACAAGATACATCATTTACAGCAGAAGCCCATCATTTGAAGGGTTCAATCCATGTACCTTTTATAATTAGAGATTTACTCCATTTCGAATTTTTGCATCAGGTTAGTCCAAATTGCAGTATTTTTATAATTCTATCATGGTATAAATATCCTCGTAAGTTTCGATCGTTATTGGGATATTTATCAAATATTCCCAAAACCAAGTTACTTGCCGTCGATAAAATATAATATTCACAAGATCGAGCAGTGGTCGTTGTGATTGAACAGAATCGCAAAATGTATTATACAATTTTCATTTAAACACGGAAAACAACACTGGGTTATCGTCCAGGATTTCTAATCCTAAATTCTTCTCCTGCAGATGATCTTCCAGCACTTTTATAGGGCACTTGTCCCAATCAAATTTCACACTTCTAATCACTTGTAAGGCATAGGCTAGTCTGCCAGTCAGTGATCGTTCTTGCTCAAGACTTGCTACAACTGTCTGAGCTTCAAATTTCGTGTGACCAATATCTTGCCAAAAGTTTATAAACAGCGTCTTTAGGCTTGAGTCAGCTGAATAGTGTTCAACAACTTGGTAAATTCGATCCATATGATCACTAGATAATAGCACAGGTGCCAACACAATGGCTGGAGTCATTTCCAAGATTCCGGAGGCCTTTGCTCTTTCAACTATCAACTTTTATATGCAATTTTCCGTGGCGTTAATTGTCATTTTTATTATATAAATGCTTAAATGATTTACAAAAAGGCATTTTATAGTTAATATCTACTCCAATACTTGTTTTATAACTAATAAATTGGAATGTACTTTACAATCAATTTACCCATTAATCAACATTTGCAACCACTCATAAGTGTTTTCATTGATTGGTGTATTTACCAGAAATTCCCAGAGACACATAACGTGCCATTGGAAATTATGTATGGTCACATACTGAAGAAGCGGACAGTACCAGAAAAGAAAGTTCTGAAATTCTCTGTACAGCTTCTGCTTAAACATCTCGAAAAATACGTCTGTCTTTAAATTCTTGGCCTGCAATTGATTCTGTAGTCTTAATATAGGACAGGGGTCGGCAACCTTTTGCTAGTCACGGGCCAAATGTCGAGTGTCCAACTCTTTGGCGGGCTGGAATTTTCATTAATACTATAATTCACACTCACTTCAGTATATTACGCTACATTGCTACAATCTCAATCATACCAATCACAAAA
>JGI24158J21664_10010450_pt1 | contig 12377 bp, 9 predicted proteins | sample Ectturendosymbi3_FD_21664 | JGI IMG/M metagenome (IMG submission 21664) | reverse complement strand
AATAAACATCAATATTCTGATCGCTAGGGGGGGGGCTTGAGCCCCTTCAGCCCCCCCCCTGGCTGCGCCTTTGCCTACAGCATTGGACAGCAGTTCTTACATGTGTGATTCATTCACAGAGGTCGCTTAAAATCATCCGTCCCAAGGTTCACAAAAAACACTTTTTTCCAGTTGTTTTCAATTTGGGAACTGGTTTTGGATATTTTGAGGCCACAGATTCCAAATCTGAAATTTCACATCAGGTTTTTTCACAATCCGAGAAACTACTTTTATGAAGCATGACCTACAGTAGTTACCATAATGGAGCATAATTCAAATAACACCCTTTATAATGTCACTGTTGAAACTGAAAGCTGCGTGTCTTTTGCTGCGTTTAAAACAACGTCTCATTTTCAAGGGGACAATTCAAGTGCAAAGCAGTCCAGGAAATCTATGAAGTAGATGTTCTTCAGTTCATAAGATTACTGACTTGGTACAGCTTATTGCGTTGTTTATGGAAAATAAAATGCTAAGATGTTGCTCTTTACAAGCGTCTGTATTTACATTACTTTTCTGCTCGCTGACAATGATCTTCTTCCTGCGTGTGAGCAGCGGTTCAGACAAAATCCACAAGGTCCTCAAACCATTGAGGCGAAGGATGCCACAGTCGCGTATTATATGAATGGCCGACTGCTCCTCAGCGCCACAGACGCATTTGGGTGTATCTAGCATGCCCCAGCGGTACAGGCATGTACCAAAGCGGCCGACGCCAGTTCTTACTCTATTCAGTGCTACCCACAGACTACGGGGTAGCTCTGAGCCAAACGGGGGCAAAGGGCAGCTGATAGCGATACGAATCAGGTATCCACATATAAAAACATTCAATTTTCTTTAAGTAACATGTTGATAACACAAACAGTAAAGAAATGAAACATTTAATGCTAGAACACGTAGTCTACGTGATTGCAAACTGACATGCGCTCAGTATATGTGTAATGTATGCAGGCCCTTAGCTAGCCTGGAACCAGAGAGGTGAAACCCCTCCTGAAATACTTTTGCCCCTCTGCTAAGACAATTTTAATGAAAGATGCCCTATTGTTCATCAAAAACGAGAAAATTTTGCCTTTCTTGTAGACTGATTGGCCCCTTTTGCAATATTCAGCTTAGTTAGAGAAAAAACATATTCTTGAATGAATAGCTCACATTACAAAATAAAAAAACTCCAACACAGCACCTGCCTCTCAATGTATATTTTACACGTGGAAAATGGTTATAGGAAACACGCTTAAAGCACCGGTTAAAAGAGAACAAAAAGCTTACTGGAGCAGGTTTTGAATATCCAGGAAAAGGTTTAAAAATTCTGCTCTCTTTTTTCACGAAATATTAGCAATTGCTAATGTACTCATTATGGTAGCAGTAGTTAACGCAACACGAAAGAAATATATAAAGTTATAGTAGATTTCCCAATAACTTTAAACCTACTTTTCAATTTTTCAAAACAGGAAAGTACTGTATTAGCCTCTGAAAAGAGTCTGAGGAAGAGCCCGGACCCTAAATCTGGCTGAGGACTTTTGTTACGACATATTGACACACCAAAACTGAACTCACAAAGAAGTGATTTTACGCATTCTGATGTCTTCGGCATACACATAAATTGAAAAATGCTTTTATAAACATTCGTTAAAATAAATCGACGTTTCTGTTTATAATAATATTATGTGTTAAATGCAATATATTGTATAATGAAGTCAATGTCCAGCCTTGGCGAGCACCAAACCACCTAGCACCGGCACTGCTTTCAGAACATCGGCGTAATGTCATTGCACCTTTGCATCTTATCCCAGATTTACACCTTTAAATTTGTGAGATCTCAATCTAGGTTAAATTGATTTTATAGCCCTTGTTTCGATAGTACTTCATGATGCAGCTTTCACCACAAGAACATCATGAGGCTTACTTCACTTGAACCAAACTCACTTCTGTTACTTTGCAAATTCCGTGACGGTTGGTATCCGTTAAAAATATTTTCGGTTACTTTTTAAGGAACTGCTAGATTTTGCACACCTGAAATAGTCTTTCCTTAACTAGGTTTATTTCAAACGTTTCCGGCAATCTCAGGTTGCCTCACCAGATCTCTACGAGAGGGAAATTGAATATGACTGACTAAGCAGCACACATTTGCAATTACGAACTAAACTTGATCTTCAGAAGACAAGCAGCATATTAACTATTGACTTACCGTATTGAAGGGTATTTGGAGGTATTGGACGGTATTTTGAATCAACTATTGAAACTTTACCTGTCAAATAAGAAACGCGTTTATAACTCATACAGAAAACAGTTTCAAAACTTAAACCCTCTCTGCAATGCCATTGAAAAACGAAGGCAACATATTATCGAAAAACAATGACCATTGTTACGATTTTAGAAACAGTCATGATGAGGGAGCTAAAAACCGCGCAGTTAACTTTGATTTTCGATGGCAGCAGGCTCCACGCTTAAAAATACTGTGGGTCCCGCGCCAGCACTATACAAGCAGCTTCGACTGACTGAAGGTATAAGTTTTCGTAGGTAAGGGCCCCCTTTGTCGCGGGGCCGATTGGAAGCAATCGGTCAAATCGGCTTCACGCCGGCCCTGGGCGCAGACATGCGAGGCCCGAAGAAAAGGTTGCTGGGCTTTCTCTTGTTAACAACTAAAAAGGTTCACCTAACTTTCATTAACCCCGAATTAGGGGTTAGGGTGCCTTAGCCTCTGTTCCGCAGAGGCTAGACATAGGATTTTCATAGCAAATGACGTACTTTGCAATACACGCTTGGGTGAGTCACATGAAATGGTAAATAAAAATGGGTCCCATGAACAAGCCTGCCGATTTCGCAAGGTCAGATTTAAATTTGACCGCATTACTTGGTTACGAGCACATTCAGGGTCCGGTCTGCTACTCCCCGTCGTCAAAAAATAAACATGAATGCTTTGTTGCTTAAAGCTTTATACCAAACTTTTGGCTTCGAAAAAGTTTCAATATATTTGAATAAGCTTTTTTTTCAATAAAATCTTTGATGACATGTTTCTACAAATTGCAAAAACGTATAGTTTTATTGATTCACCCCCGACCTTTCTATGAGTTGTTTAAATGTTGAGAGTGCCAGAATAATGACAAATGTTATTTGTCACAGTAATGACAAAATAATGCAAGGCACACGTGCAGTGTCGCCCCACCAACAGAAACTGGGCCATAAATACAGCTTTTTTAAGCGTAAAAGGGGGAAACATCTTATGAATCGCGTGACGCTTGATAGTCAGAAAATTTTTTTTTTATTTCAAACATTTGTTTAAACGTTGGCATATAGGTCAAGAAGATTGCATTTTTACACAATGGTTTGGAGTATTTTTAAGCCTGCTCAGGTAACCTCTGCCCAATTTCGGCAAACGGTTCTTCTACTTAAATTAAAAATTACTTAACGTTCACGTAGAAAGCTGGTTCTTTCAGTAGCTGCATTTTTTTAGACGCTCTTTCGGGCAGTCCTATCGAAATCTGCACAAACTTTGTAGTTTTTGATGGGGAACAAAAATTTGCCCAAATTGACCCATGGTTACCTGAGGTGTAACAAAATTACCATACAAAAATCCCTCCCAAGGTAACCTTGACCAATTTGGGCAAAAGGAGTTGGTGCATGTAGGTTCACTAGTTCGCCAAGCCAGCAACTTTCACCGAAGCCAGCACGGGAGTAGATCACACGAGTGCATGCCCTGACGACGCAAATCACTTTGACGCGAATGGCTCCTGCTCAGCTCGTGGTTTTCATTGAGAAAAAGTCATGAGAATGTACAACGCCTTCTCCGCCAGAGGAAAGAAATTAAAACGAGAAAGGGTCTGCACCTTGTTGCGTGTGCACTTGTGGTAAAGGCCAAAGCATGTTATTGAAAACAGGAACTTTAAGACAAGACAACGCTGTGGAACCTGTCCACTATCAAAGCAGAACAAAACGAGGTTCACGTGCCAGCTGCCAACGATGGGAGCACTTGTCTGCATTGATCACTTTCAAGTTTTCTGCAAAGATTACTCACACCACTGGAATACTAACCCCGGTTGATTTCCTCCCGGACAGGAGTGGTGGCCACGTGGTCCCTGGGCGAAAATCACCTGGTGTTATGGTTGATTGTGAGTTCGGGTGAAAATCATCCGTCGTTATGGTTAGTGCGAGTTCGGATGAAAATCACCCCACGTTGTGGTTAGTGTGAGTTCGGGTGAAAATCACCCCACGTTATGGTCTGAGTAAGATTTTTGTTTGCTTGTTGATGCCTTGACATTGTGAAAATTAACAAAAACTCCATTAATATACAGTTTTCATACTTGAATTTGGGGGGCTCGGTGCATTTTATGGGGGAGATTAGCTCACCAAATCCCCCCTGTGGTGACTGGACTGGCCGTACGTGACACATGAAAGTCAACAGCAGTGCCGCGATCAATCTGATTGCCCAGCAATTGTCGTAAAGCATTTGCCCATTTTGGGCAAGTTTACCTTATGTGCTTGATTTTCGTGAAAAATTTGCCCATTTTGAGCAAGGTTTGTTAATGTGGCTGCAAATCGCAATGAAAATAGACAAATTTCATGTCTCAACCTAATTTACTTTTATTGCAGATAGAAACACAAGCTTGAAATGAGGTTCTGTTTAAACCGACCACCAATGACGTCTGCTGGCAGAATTTTTGGATTTTTCTTTACTTTTTTGTTCATTTTTTAAGAGCACTTCCCACATTTTTGTTTGAAAAATTGCCTCTGATCTTCATCATATAAAATTTTTTTCAAAATCAACACGTTGTTTTTTTCTGATCGGATGAGCTTGAGAAGACTTGCTAAGTTGTGCAAAAACCCGCGCACGCGTCCAAACCTGTCAGTTAGTCCAGTATAAGCGAATAAAAAAAATCTGGCCATTTTGGGCAAGGACAACAACGGTGTTTGTGTTTAGAGGTTACCTGAGCAGGGTTAAAAATGTCCACAATTCTGGATTCTTGTGAAGACAGAGAATTTGACATCAAAATTTGTAAAACAATACTTCAAAACCATTAAATTGTAGCACAATTCCTGGACCACACAAACATTTTCAAACATTTTGCTGTAAATGTATCGATTCAACATTTGACCAACGGAACAATCTTGGTTGATTTGTTTCTGATAATACTTTTCTCAGTTAAAATAATTAGGTGAAAATACCCTTTATGTTAAGATATCGATAACATGATATCGATGATATGATATGAAAGCTAGAACATTATGCTGAAAAGCCAAGATCATTTTCTTCAGGCTTGTTGGTATTTTGACACAAGTAGTATTTTAGCAACATTTTAACTTGATTGCTGAAAATTCAAAAAATGTGCATTTTTAGTCACAGCCTCCACCCTGCACATATCTATCGAAATGTAAAAACAACTCACTTTGTTCACCGACAGCAAAGCCTTGCAGGGCAAAAATCACGAGAACCGAAACAACCGCCTGCAAAAAATACATATATCTGATTTTGGTTAACGTTTGATTTGTTGTTTCAAAACAAAAATGGTTTGTTAGTAGAAGACATCCAAAATGTTTTTTTTTCATGCACTTTTTCAAACCAACTTTTTATGCACCAAATCTTCTACATTACAGGATAGCTACTTTTCTGAAAAGCCTTACTTCCAATTAAGATACAAAAGGCAAAGTTTGTTTCGGGTTATAGCATGCACTGCCTGGAAGTTTTATCAGTGATTGCATTTGTTTTGTCATTATTGCGTTTCAGCAGTAATGTACGTCAAAAATGATTAGCAGTAAAATCAAAATTTGGATAACGCAAATCAATTTTCCAGCACCTTGAAAAATACAGTTTTTTAGAAAAGAAATTGATGACATCCAGAATGTTAACAAATTGAAATGAGCATTATTTTGGATTAATCAAAATTTTGTTGGGTTGGACTTTTGCGGTGATAGAGTTCACTTTCATACCACCTGCCAACTGCTTTGTTTCCACAGGAATTGGCAAATAACGAATACAAACACACTTGCCAACTACCGTATTCACTCTGTATAAGTGTGAAGATAAATGGTATCACCAACTTGACGCACAAAGTAATATTTAAAACATGATCCTTCCTTGTGTGTAGTAATAACTTTTGCTATTTTTTGCGCTGTCGCTGACGTGTTGTGACTTGTTTACGATCAGCGTGCTGGCAATGTTGTTAACATCCGTTACAGCGTTTTTAATAGCGCACGCTAGAGTTTGGTTGCCAACGCAAGGAATGCAGCCCTGCCCAGGCATCCTTCCGACGCTCTGAACCATACGGCGTGCTGTTTCAACCTTAAATGGATCTGTTGCCTTGCGCAATGATATCTAATTAGCGTCATTTAGATTTGAAGTTCAAGTGAACGCAATTATTTGAGAAAGGCGTATATAGATTCCTTGCTTGTCACACAAGTGGTGAATAGTTACTTCAACCAAGTACAACCGTGTTTACAGAATGTTCACGGAAACAAATATTAAGCTGGCACTAGCTCAGTGGTAAAGTGTCCGCCTATCAATTGGAAGGTTGGGTGTTCACGGCCATTGAGTGAACTGCCGTAGCACTCCTTCGGCAAAAGTGTTCACCCAAAATCGCCCCGGTAGGGGCAAATTTCAGACTTCGGCCTGCCGCTAACTGCCGTCACCAAAAAATCGAATTAAAAAAAACCCATATATAGATATATATATTAAGTTACACAGCACATGACATATTATAGTTTGGACCATTTTCAAGGATCCTCTCTAACGTACCTGCATTGGTAGATATACTTCACTCTTTTTTCAGAGTTCAACAGATTGAAGCAAAAGCAATCCAGCAAAGCGCCCAAGCATATACAAAACTGCTGCGATACAATTGTTTGAAAAAAAGCTTACATAAAAAGCGTAGCTTTGCTTGAAAAAAACATCCTATTCTAACTCGAAATCAGCCAATATCTGAGTAAAAAATCAAACCCCAATGTCCAACAAAATAGTCCATGCTATAGTTATACTTCAAACGAAAGCCTGAACAATAATAAGCCTCAAATCACGGACGCCAAATTAACATGCCTCGGGGTATTACAGGTGAACACAGCGTCGACCTTTGTGCGAATTTTTCAAAACACTGAACTTTTTTGTTAAAGGTGCTGAGGCAGTGAAACGATTAATATCACTTCAAAGTTAAGTAGGAACACCTGGACCATCCCTTTCAATTTCCTGCTCAAACGTATCGCACAAACACATGTCTGTTGTGATTCTGTTTCAGCTTGCTTAAAATTTTGTTCTCTACCGAAGCAGGACACAACTCATTAAAAGATTTTTTGACACCAGAACGTACCATTCTTCACGCAGAAGTTTGTCCGCACCGAACATTCTTATGAACAAATGATGAGGAAACAGCTGAATTTACGTTGACCTCGTGGACGTTCTGCACTGTCTCGACCTCGGTGTCGTCGATTGGTAACCCAGGACTCAAATGATCAAACGACGACATCTTCATGACACACCAGCTTCGCAAAAGATGTTGCTAGGTTAATTTAATCGAAAGCTGCTATAAAGCTGTTGCGTCAGAAGACTCGACGCCTTTCAAATAAGTATGGTACTGTTGCAACCTCTCCGGTGGCACTGCGTTCATTGTGTGATTCACCACGAACGAGATGTGCGTGAAGAACAAGATATATATGTAGCGCGAGCAAGCAATGATAAGAGAGATTGCGACGCATGATCTCTATTGTTGCTTGCTGCCGCGGTGCGAAGCTTTGCGCACATGCGGCTCGGGATTTCCGATCGCAACAGTACGCTCCAACACCAGCAGTGCTTCATGCGAATAGCTGTCAGAACAAACCTCTCAAATTCGTCTTACAAAAATGGTTCTGCGCAATGGCACGCTCACCAGACCCTCGACAACCTGAGAAAAAACAACTTTTGGAAACAGGATTTTGCAAGGCGATGTATCGATATTCCAAAAACAAATTCCCATCTGCTATTATTTGTCACATTACGGCCGCAAAACCTCTAATGCAGCAACCGCAACGATTGCTTTTTTTGTGTTTGTGCGTTTTTTGTCAGTTTCTTGGCGCAAATTACAATTCATTATAAAAATGTTTTCAGAACAAAAATTGATGTTTCAAAAAACGAGCAATTCCACAATGCGCTGCGCAGATGAGACAGACCCGAACCACGTTTCAAGGAAGCATTCAAGCGTGACCGGGAAAGATTGTGCTTTCCTCTGGGTTCCTGGAAGGCAGTAACTGCCCCCGACCAGAGCTGACAGCGTGATATACCGGGGAAGAGGTGGTTGCAAATAATGTTCCCTTAGAGGTGCGCAGACCCGCAGTGCCACCAGATTCATTCTCGCGCACTTGCAACTTTCAAAATTTAATATCGTATATATATCGCATAGCGTAGCCTTTTTACCGCTTGAAGCGCCTCACTGGTTGTGCGTCTTCGTGCTTACACAACTGCATGCTTATCACTGAAAGAAAACATTTGCTCAGTGTTAAATGTTTTCAGAGGGAAACACTGGCAGGCAATTGTAAGTGCCGCCGTGAACACAGGGTAACGACGCTAATCAGTTCAATTTTGAAACAATGAAACACTGACAAGTGACTGGGACATATTTTTCATGCTGCTTGAAAAGAAATTCCAACAATCAAAGCTTGGCTTCAGGTTTGTGAGAAACGTACCGGTAACCAGATCGTTTCAAATGAGGAATTGTTTGCGCAGCAGCGTAAAATTAAAACCTTGACATTTGATTGGCCTTTTTCTTCAAAAAGTAACTTTCTAGGAAAACTGCAATCTTGCCGCTATATAGCGAGTCTTCACGTGATATTAGAAAAGTAATGAACCTGTACAAATGTCAGCATTAAGCAGAATATCGGAAAAAAACAACCAAAGATATTTTCAGCTATTGGCTGCCGATATACCCGCAAATGGATACACCACTTTGAAATAAAAGCATATATGCGATAATACAGCGCAACTTTCCACAGTAATTTAAACAATTTCTGAAACTTCAATCAACGACCTCATCACTGTGCTTCTGGAAAATCGTTTGCTTCAATTAGGTCTTCACATGGAAGCAATGATTGATTTTTATCATCAAAGAACGAAAAGTTTCTTAGTTGGAAACCAAACAAGTACAAGATAAGAAAACAAGTTTATTTGTATGTCGAAAGCCATGTAAATTGCATTTAAATATGTTAGTTACATTAGAAAGCAAACACTATGCACACACATTCAAGTAACTGCCCTAATGTGTTTATCCATTGCTTCAACGCAACTGCTGCTTTCTGCAGACTATTTAGTAAACCACAAACATCAAATTAAAAATTCCTGTACAGATATTTTCATCACTGTTAACAACGAAACTCACAGATTTTTGCTAATGTTTCTGTAATTTAGACGAAAGTTTCATGAAACATATACATTTTAGGCGACTAAAACATGATCAGCGCACAGTGCAGCGTTTGCAAGTGTTGACAATGGTGAGCAAATTATCTTGTTTCACTTAACACGTAAACCGTTGCAACTGATGTGCACGTTCTATTGTAACGTACATCAATGGCAAGCAAGGTAGAGACCTTATACTGTAAGAGCCAGCCTGGCAACCTCGGGGTTGCCAGGCTGGAATTTAGTGCCAAATGTCAGAAATCTGGACGTCTTTGAAGTGGTTTGGCATGAAAAATGCTGTTTGGCGTGTGTGTCATGTGGTAGTTTGCCATGTTTTTGACTTTTTTTTGGTGGTGTTGGCAGTAAAAAATGTTTTGTTATTTTTTAAAGACTTTTCAGCCTGTTTTTCAGCCTGTTTGACATGCATTGATGTTATTTGGCATGTTTTGAGTAGCATTATAGCGTATTTGGTCCGTCTGAACCAGGGAATCGAATAATTTCTGTGGGTTCTCTGTAACTGCATTTTGTGATAGACGTTCGTGGAATTGTAACAAATAGCTGATGCTTGCGTGCCAAGTAATCGAAAATTGTGGCATGGTGTATATTTGTATATTCATAATCTGTATTCTGTTGGTTCAAACACTTATAGAAAATGCCTAACAAAAATTCATATAAGAGAACATGGCACATTTGGCGATCAACAATTTTTGTTTGTTTATTTGCAATAAATCTAGGTTTGGTTCCATAGCAACATTGTACTTTTGCCACCAAACATCCAGGTAATTCAAATGTGATTGCCTTTGGCGTGATTCAAATTTTTTGCTATTTTTTGAATTAGGATATTTGGCATTTTTTGATGTGCAATTTAGCATTTTTTGTCCATCTGGACCTGGCAACCCTGCTTGCAAGAAAGACACAATCCATAGTTCGTGGCCATTGATTCAAGCTATTGCTTGCCATGCAAGAAAGACACAGTCAATAGGTGCGACGGGGCTTTGGCTGGAAAAAATGAACGGTCCATTGTACAGCCAAGCAGCGAGCCAAGCTCCAGTACAAGTCGACTCGATGCTCGATCGACTTGTACTGGAGTGGCAGCGCGCTTCTATTGCCCGAGGCTTTTGTTAAAAGGCGCAGTTTTGTGATCAGTCGTTTGACAATACCGTTTCTGGAGCGGACGAAAACAGTTCGTACACAGCCTTTGTCACCAGGGGAAGTTTGTAGTCTGCGGCCAACCAGGCATTGGCCTGTTGGTTGCAGTCGTCTTATCAACGAACAGAACTACATCGTTCTCACTGAAGCTGCGTTGTTGTCCAGGCCACTTTGAGCGCTCTAGCAGACGAACATCTGGCGATGTAGGTTTCCATTCTGACAAGCACTATCCTTGCACCATAAGCGAACGGAAAGCCATTTTAATGGGGGGGGCTGAAACAATGTGCCCTGAAAATAACAATTTGCCCTGAAAGTAACTTTTTTAGTTTAATCCGAATGGGTCCTGAAACCTTTTGTAAATCTGTTCTACACAGTTGAATTCGTTTATAACGGCTTCGTCTGTAACGTCAATTCGCTTATAACGTTACATTTTGTTCGGTCTCGATGGCATCTTTCACATGCATTTCAATTCGCTTGTCACGACATTTCGGCAATAACGTTCTTTGTGCAATCTCCTAGAGGTGCTCTTACAGGCAAATTATGTAGGTACCTTGCTTGTTAACTAACAGGGGTAATGTTCCTTGCTTGTGTTCTCCCAGACAAGAAATCGTACGGTAATCGTTTTTACTGATGCAAATATATACGCGACATCGATGGCTCAACGCAAAGGTTAAAAGCGACGGTTCCGGATCGAAGTGTCTGATTCCCTGCACATGCCTGTGTTATCGTTGCTGTGCTCTTGAACAAAGCACTTAAAGGCGCGCACGGCGCACTAAAAGGGCAAAGCAATCTGCACGTCCGTGCAGGTCGCTTCTACTAAAGATTGCACCTCGGAAAACGAAACACGCACTCAAAATGCATGTGCCAGTGTACCTATATACGTATTGTATCGTATTCGTATACTGTGATTGTACCATATACACTACTGTACGATGTTCCTATAAATGTAGCCTACAAAACACTTTCCAAGTACTTTAAACAAGTATTGCCATTTGTAACACCGGTCCATATTACACAAACCGCCACCAGGGTTGGTCCCAATTGCACACTGCATTCACGAAACTAACTTTAAAATTTCCCTACCTTAGCCAGTCAGCTAAAATTTGATGTTAAGTTCAATGCTGCAACAGATAACAGAAGAGTTCTAAAAAAACACAAAAAACTGGCATTAACAAAACGAGGACTCGGTCCAGATCAAAGTCATTATAACCAGTCACGACTTAGTCCAGATTACACACACACTAGCCCAAATTACACGGATCACACCAAGTGAATATACACGAAATATACTGTATTGAAAATATTTTCACTGTTCAGGATTTTTTAGCAACTTACGCTTGCCTTCAAAAACAGTTTTCCCGCAGAATTTTCACTTTATTGAATATATTTCTTACCATTCAAGATTTTTGAGCAACTCTACGCTTACCCTGAACAACAGAGCTTGCCCTGAAAATTTTCACTGTATTCAATGTACTTTTTACATTCAGGATTTTTGAGCAACTTGCGCTTGCCCTGAATTCGCTCTATTGGATATATATTTTTTACAGTGACGTGCGGTGAGGTTCGCGACTGGGGAGGCACTATCTCTTTCAAAGCCAAATTTGCGAGTGTATGAATTGAATGGAGTAGCATAAATTAACTACTCAACTGGCTGCTTGCAGAATGGCTACTGCTTATGCTTTCTATCCCATATCATAATTTGTTACACACATAAAGGCACAATGGCGATTCTAGACTTGAAAAAAAGTAACCAACATATAGGAGGACCAAACTGAAGTGACTTGTCACCTACTTGCTTAACGGCTTTACTGAAAAGTTGAAACAGTCTTACAACTTATGCATACGTTCA
>JGI24158J21664_10010449_pt1 | contig 12377 bp, 6 predicted proteins | sample Ectturendosymbi3_FD_21664 | JGI IMG/M metagenome (IMG submission 21664) | reverse complement strand
GACCCATGTTAGAGAGCAACCTGAATGCCTTGTTCCAAAACACCCATCGGATACCCGGTGGTCTGCTCGAGCTGATGCCTCAGAAGCATTTTACAAGGGTTGTTACCAGTTTCAAAGTGCTCTCCAGGAGATCTCCCTAGATGCTACTCCGCATAGCACCGCACGAAATGAAGCAGATGTATTGGTCAAACACATGAACACCATTGAAATTGCCCTAATGTGTGAACATTGGAATGACATTTTGCAGCGCTTCAACAGCAGCAGTAAGTTGCTGTAAAGTAATATCATCGAATTAACACCAGCTGTTGGCCTGCTGAAGAGCTTGGATAAATTCTTGGATGAATGCCGAGGGACGTTTGACTATTATGAGCAGCAGGCAGGTGATCGCTGTGGCAGCAGCACATACAAATCTGAAAGGCAGCGAGTACCCAAGCGCAAGAGGTATCTCCCTGATGGAGATGCCAGCGATGCTGTGGAAGGGATGTCGAGTCAGCAAACGTTTAAAGTTACCACCTTTTATGTCATCATTGATCAACTGAAGAACGCCCTTGAGAAATGTATTGAGGCATACTCCCTGGTGCTGCAGTATATTTGGTGTTTTAACGGGGTACGAATCTACGTGAGATGAAGATATTGATGTTGCTAATGCTATCACAAGACATGTTGGTATGTATTGGAAGGACCTGTCATCCGATTTCCCAGCAAAATTTCGTCAATGTACATGTTGGATCAAAAAGCAGAGACACGATGAAATAGCATCAACTGGAAGTGCCCAGATGATGTTTCAAATGCTGTACACTACTGGTGTTTATCGTGCATCTCCGAACACGGAAGTAGCATTCCGAATTTACTTGGCTACGAATTGCTCTGGGGAACGCTCTTTTACGCAACTAAAAAGAATTAAAGATGTTAAACCAGTGGTGTAAGAGGTGGGGGTGCAGGGGATGCAAGCGCACCCCCAAAAGTTTAGATTTGTTGAAAATACGGACAAAATCCCTCAAAATGTTGTCAAAAATTCTGAAGATTTGAGCAAAATCCCTGAAAATCCGAACAAAATCCCTAAATATCTAGACAAAATCCCTGAAAATCTGGGCGAAATAGCGCCCAACGTTGTTTGACTTCAAAAAATGTGGTCCAAGGTTTGCAGAAAAACAAGTAAAGACCATTTTTGGGGGGTCACACCACAAAAACGGTCGGCAAATGTTGCACGACAACTTTTTTGGCAAGATTGGGAAAATTTGGGCAAAAATCCTTTGCACCCCCGAGAATTTGCTTTCTCCTACACCTATGTGTCAAACGATTAACAATGGATCAACAACGTCTTGGTACACTGGTAGTTTTGCGTATTGACAGTAATTGCTTAAAAAATTGACCTAAGAAAATAGTTGATGAAGTTGCTGTTTCAAAAGCGCGCAAAGTTGTAATCTAGCTGGGCATATGAAGGCTGCCTATCAAAATTACTGTTGAAAATATTGGCTGTTCTGAAATATTGTGTAATATATTTTCTTTTGCCAGGTCCAACTTTTTTTTGAGACGGAAATATCCGCATTTTCAGGCCACTCATCAAAATATGCCTTAGGGCCAGCTGAGCCTTAATCCGGTTCTGGTCCCGGTCAGTCAACCAAAAAGTCCCGGTTCGGCATTCAGTCAGCTAGCATGGCCCTACACAAGTATTAGCCCCAACAGAACGCTAGGAATCCAAAATAGCTACATACTCCAAGTAAGATATAAACCACATTTATCTGATAAAGCTCGTTGTTCCGAAGCGTCCCGGTTTTCGATCATAAAAATATGGTATGCCTAGCCAGAGAACCTTTAAAATTTATGCTAAACGTTGTGAAGGTAGGTGTCAATATCAGTAGCTAACCGACATGGCTGCAAATAAAGGTCAAACATGTAGATAAATCCGAATCGGAAAAAAATGAACAACGCAAAGGGGTGCAAGAATTATTTCACTCGAGGAAACATCATGTTTTGAATATTAATTAATGCGTTACGTTTGTTGGTGTTTGTCTTCACAGATATCAAAAGAAGGAAACTAGGTTGTTCTACAAAAGTAGCAGTGTAAGCTTCGTGTATAGGTGGTTTATTTATGATGCGATGGAGCAACATTTGATTATGATGATGCCATGAATACTGCCGCGATGAGGTCATTTTCGCGCTGTCATCCCAATTATCTGGTTTGTTCCAAATACGTCGGTGTGTTGATCATATATTGCAAAATTTTTTACTATTTGGCCAACATAATGTTTAAGGCATATAGCACAAGTCGCCACATAAATACCATAGTTTGCACATGCCAGGTTTTGATTGTTCGAAATATGAGAGGTCAGCACCTACAGAGTACGAAAGACCTTAGCTTAGACAGTATGATACAACGTATTGGGCCAGTGGTTTCCTAGGAATTTCCGGTAAAACTTGGGATCCCCAGGAGTACAATATGTTTTCTATGAAACTCATGTCACAGTAAGCCACGATATTGGTCCCGAGACAATCTCTTTAAGAAGAGTCCCTGGGGTTGGAAAGGTTGAGAGCCTCTGAACTAGGCTTTGCAAGAGAACAAGAAGGTCAAGGTTCCAAGACTGGACACAAACTAATTCCAGTGCGGTACTGAAAAATCCATAACAAGATAATAAATGAAACGACTGTCAAACACTGATGGCTAAGTGTTTCATCACGAGGCCAACAACAACAATTGTCAAATGCAGGTCCGCAACAAGGGGGAGTAATCGGGCAACTGCCCACCCCAAAAGTTTCAAAAGAATGTTTACTTATTAGGTACAACAACAAGTTACAATTATTTTAACCCCCCGAAAATAGTACTATAACAAGCTACAATCATTACCCCCCAGAAAATATCAGGCGGTTGCGGCCCTGGTCAAATGAAATATAACAATAGTCATATACTATCAAATAATATAAATAACAGTTTCCAAATAACACGGTAGGAAGACGAATATAACGTTAGCAAAAGTTAAAGAAATAAAAAACAAATATCTACAGTAAAACAGAAGAAAAGTTTAGCAGCCACTCCCAGTATCAGGCTCAACCTACCATCTCCAGTTTCAAACTTTTTCACCGGGACAAAATTACTCCCAAAAAATAAAACGGCAATAACTGCAGCCACATATCCTTGAAAATCTCCAGATGGTTGACCTAGAACAAAGATAGTAATTCACACTTACGCAACAAGTTGGCATTTGCGTATTACATTAACGCAAACATATTCACCTGGCGCTGTCGTGGTAGATCCGTTGTTAAAATCTGTAGAGGTGGGTTCAACCAACGTGTTGCCTGATAAAATATGTATTGCTCGAGAAAGAGCTGTATTGTTATCAGCCACAGTGGTGATAAACATACATTCACTTATTTCGCAAAATAATAAAACCATTGCACATTACCAGGATTCGGTATCAAATTCATAGCCATGTAAAGCTTTCTTGTACCCCGTAAATTCTGAAAAGTGCGAAAATACAAAACTCCTTGGTACCATAATCGTGAAAAACCTGCTTCAGTGCAACATGCACCTCGTGTTGATCGACATTCAAACATTATATTTTAATAAAAACCGTAATAAAGGATGTGAGTAGACCCTGGTAGTTGTTTCATTTGAAGCAAAAGTAACAGTTACTCAAGATTGCTATGAGTTTCAGTGTTATGCACGTAGTAAAGAGGGGGTATACGTTAAATTCTCGTCCCTTGGACCAGTGGTGCAAAACTTGGCTGCTTTGGACAAACCAGCACGCAAGTAGGCTACAGTCCAAGAATGTCCCAAAATTTGTCCTACAAAACAACGTTAAAATGCAGCTGTAAGGTGAAGAGTCGCGTGAGGAAATAAATCATTGCAAAATAGATGATGTTGTTAGTTTCAAAAAAGCTGAAACGAAAATTCGTGTTAGTTTCAAAAAATCTGAAAAATTCATGGTTGGTGTGGGGTCTCTTCATTTGCAATTGGTTCCTTCCCTCCTGAAAATGATTTACGACTTAATTCGTTTGGCTTTATGCTAATAGTGGCTCCCCATCCTCCAAACCCTGGCGATGCAACAAGAGCAAGGGTGGATCTTGATGTTCGTGCTCGCAATTGCCATTTTGTTGAATTAAAACTATCAGGACCATACCCTGGTGGAGTTTTATGAAGTGCATCAACGGTCAAATCCACAAATTTATCTCTGGTACTGGACCAACAATTACTTGAAGACTGAGCCAAACTGTTTTTCTCAGGGTGCAGTTTACAGGATCTACCTGCAGCTTGAAGAACAGATTTTTACTAGTACAGATCAAGTCGATGCTTTTGGTCATGATGCTCTCCCAGAAAATGACTTACAGCTGAGATTAATCTGTCATGTTTTCAACTACGCCTGCATGCGCGGAAGTTACTTTTGAGTTTAGCACCACTTTTTCATCTGGTCGCTACAGAGTACCAAATACGACTTCATTTCCAATCCTAATACAGCGTCCTCTAACACTGTTTTACACAAATACTTTAAATAAATATAGGTTACATCTTAATACAGTGTCCTAATACAGCGTCCTCTAACACTGTTTTACACAAATGCTTTAAACAAATATGGGGTATATGTTTTGTAAAAAATTTCGCGGAGCAGGCAAAGACAACCTCTGAGTAAATATTAAAATTACAAGATATCCTTTTGGCGTATAATCACGCAAAATTTCCGCCATTACCTAGCATTTATCATTTACTCAAAAATCTATGAAATGTGCTTCATACCACGAATAGCAGCACAACCGTTCAAGACTTCAAAAATCCAGCAAGAGCAAATCAGAAGCTTGAAACGCAACATCAGCAGTTTTTGCTATAAATCTGAGGGAACGATGTCACTGCCTGTGAATCAGGAAAGCGCAATAAAGCATATAAAAAATTCTACAACCATTCATCATACAAAGAAGAACCTACAGCTTTAGCTTTTGATGGGTAGTTTGAAATGTAACACTAGTGGGTGCGCAACCCACTCGCACCCACTAACACTATAAGTGGGTGCGAAATGTAACACTTGAGGGTGCACAAGCTGAAATACTTCCACTGGTGCAACGTATTATGTTCTGTACAAACGTCCCACAGGACAAAAATATACCTGACAAAAACTCAGCTGGATAAAAACCTCAACGGACAAAAAACCGCCGGAGAGAAATGCCAACTTCCTTCTGATGTCTTTGGATAAACTTTTTTCGCAGGTTCAAGTTTGTTGCAACTGACCCTGTGGAATCATCGCCGGTGGGCACTTGAGTTCAGTGGCAGATATTAACGTTCTGAACAGGTAAGCCCGTTGTGATTTTTCCATGGTATGAAAGGGCCTGCTCTTCTGGAATATTCCCAACACTTTGTGGTGAGACTAACGTGAGTGTCGTGGGCTCCCCTTATACAAATACCCGCTGTACGGAACTTTCTATTCCATCTTGAACGAAGTACAACATTGCAACTGATACTACTGCTGTGGTGGCTAACACCATCACTGACTCTAGCTAGGCGTAGCATACCAATTTGTCTACTGTTGGCAATTATTGGGCTTACGAGCAAGGCCAATTATTTCCAAGAGTGCATGGATGTGTTGGATAAAGATTTTTGTTTAACAGAATCATGTCGTATTTTTTCTAATGTTAACCCTCCATGTGCACCATTAACCAAGCTGTGACAAAGCCAAAAACTTTTCAAAAGCAACCATTCCTATCAAAACTCAAACGCAGCTGAGTGAAAACTAGCAAAAGAAGCATTACATGTTTCAAAACCTTCATCTGCAAGCAATTAGGAAGATCACGAGCAGTACCCTTACTGCTCCCCTAAGTTAGGGCCCAGACCATAGGCGTAGCCAGGGAGTTCCAGGAGACCATGCTCCCCAAATTTTCAACATATGTAGTCATTTTGTGCTTTGAGAAGCGGCGTCCCAAAGAAATACCGTTGCTCGCCTAAAGTCAAATATTTTGTCCCCACCAAAGGTTTTTGCCCCCAAAAAATTTTGGGCCGGCTATGCCACTGGCCCAGACCAGTTGGTGGTACAAGTCTATGCAAACGTATTACCAACACAACAAGCTTGAAAATGAAATATTTTTGATGGAGTTCTAATCCGGCGGGTTTTTAGCCCATGAAGTTTTTTGTCGACTACGTCCTACAATGAGTAACGGGTTTGATTAAAAGACACGAAAATTGTTTCATTCTTTCGAGGAAAAACGCACACAATAAAATCTAAGAAACATTTAAGGTTTGTTGAGGTCTGGATATTATCATCTAAAGACCTAGTAAAGAAATGCTTCGCCTACGGGCTGTAGCGCCAGGCCAAAGTAAGCTTCCGATGGCTTTTGCACGGCCAGGGATGTTATTAGCGCGCCGCATGTAGCAGCCACCACTCTGCTACACTAGTATCTTCCACTTGTTCAGGTTCTGGTCGAACACACTGTTTAAGAATTTTCAACATCTGAAAATAATAATGTTAATTTTCTTTAAGTTTTCCATTTATTAATACCAACTACGCATAAAAATAAAAAAGCTTTCATAAAAAAGAAGTTTAATTTGTCATTTGCGCACTCACCGAATGTAGTGGCGGTGATAGATGCGTGAAGATAAAAAAATTGGCCAACTACGCGCATGGCCGTGCACAAATCTGTATTAAATGCAAACATTTACTTCAAATTTCAGTTTCGTCCTCTCTGAGACGTTGATCATTCCGAAAGTTAAATAATGTGACTTTTCAAATACTTCTAACAAAAATGCAAGCAGAGAGTTCATAACAAACAAAATCGTCATATTTTGATCTTGTTGTGAAATTAATACATTTCTTATGTTGTATATTTAGATTTCATCTATATCTTCCCAACAAGCTTATCATCAGCGCAAGACACAAATATGAATATGTTATAAATGGCAGATGAAGATTTGATCTTTGTTTCTAAAATATCAGTGCAACAACGATAAACATCGCACCAACTTCGTGAGCTCGTCTTTCACTTGGTTGTTGTACTGCATACCGAAGATGCGCCAAAAAAAACAAATGACTTAAGAAAGTTTGGGTCACTAGCACTGGTAATAACGCATTTATTGGTTGTTCCAAAGACTCAGTTAAGCGGCAACAGAAAAAAAAGTTTTAAAAATTGTTTGATCAGCTTTGTTGTGTGCCCGAAGCTGTGCAGTGGCGTAGGCAGTCCAAAAATTTGGTGGGAAAATATTTTGACTTTAAGCGAGCAACAGCATTTGTTTGGGACACCGCCTCTCAAAGCACAAAATGATTAGATATGCTAAAAACTGGGGAACCATGGCCCCATGGCTACGCCTATGAAGCTGTGTAACAGACGTTACTTGGGGTACTTACATAAATAACGCAAGATCCTTCAGTATGAACTTCTGGGCCACTACACGTTTCACCCGCGTGTACTTGAGCTTATTCCAAACTAAGCAACGTATAAATTATATCGGAGCGTCTCGCCATTTGCAATCAACTGGGTTAATACACGAGTCTAAAGGAGGTAAAACATCTCTCCCAATGCTACTGCCATAGCTTGGGAATCGGATAAAAAAACCCAACCTTAAGATTACCTTGGTGAATCCGGTCTATCGATCACTTGTTTTGCTCAATATTGTTTGATCACCGAAAAGTCATATGTCCCATTTTTTACAATTGTGGATACCTTCACTCTGCTGAACGTTTAAAGCAGCGGTTTGCAACCTTTTTTGTACCGTGAGTCGCGACCCATTGTAGCAACCCGCTATAACTCAACGACCCCCATCTAAAACTTGAATAAAGCAAATGTAATACAGCTGTGTCTGTGTACATTAAACATCTACTCGCGACCCTCCAAAATGGTTCACGACCCCCTGGGTCGCGGCCCCAAGGTTGAAAACCACCACTGAATTAAAGAATCAAAAACCTTGTCGTTGATTGAGTCTTGGACATATCAAAAGTTTAGTTGCGTATTCGACTGAACAGGCAGTTTGAATTTTTTTGCCTTAAACCTGTCGCGACGTTTCTTCGCAGCACTAAACTCAGTTGACCGGTATTCTCGTTGTACTCATCGTGCACTGGACATGAAACTATTGTACTGGTTGACTTTATTCGCTTAAATGATTCAAAAATGTAAAAATCCTGCAAGCCTTTCTGGGTATAAATGGCTTAAAAAATTGCTTCAAAACGCTCAAGTTTTTTTATGTCAATGAAATATAAAGGTAGTTGATTGTTGGTCCTAACACTTTGTAAAGTTGCGTTTCTCATTCTTTTGAAACTACAAAGATGCAACTTCTCATTTCCACGTTTTCTCTGTTAAGCGTCTGTTATACCTTAACCTACGCTGTTTCATTAAAGCTGTTGCGCCAGTGCATGTTTGAAATTGTTTGCTAGCCAGCGATTTATTTGATGGTTGCTTATTAACATAACAGTGGGCTTGTCGAGCAGGTCGTTGAACGACCTCAGGTTACGCAATTGACCTTACGCGGACCTCGAGCTCATGACCTCCATTGATCCAATACACCGCAAAATGTCACACTTCGAATGCACGGGGTCAGAGAAGAGGCTTGAGATTTAAAAATGCAAGTTAAAAAAACAAAGGGGCATACATATTAGCTGAAATAGATGCTTCAACTACCGTATTTTTTGGACCGTAAGACGCACTTAAAATCCTTTCATTTTCTCAAAAATCGAAAGTGCGCTTATAATGCGGTGCGCCTAATGTATGGATCTGGTAATAGTTTCTCATCTAGAACCAATTTTATGTGGTGAACGGTGCTATTTATTTAAAATGCTAGTTACGATATTTTGTAAACAGATCATCGTGTCACGTAATAAACCAACAAAAATTGCAATGAGCAGTGTATGTGGTTTCGAGCAGGGTTGCCAGATTGGTCATTTCATGGCCAATTTGGAAAAAATTGCCCATTTTTTCAGTTTGTCACTGTGAAATGAAAACGAAATTTTACGCTGACAAACTGAAAAGTTTTTTTTATATTTTGTGGACGAACTTCATGTCACTGTTGACTGTTGCAGTAGCACTTTGGTACTTTGACCTTGTATTGCTTTGAAGGGTGTGCAGACAATTGAAACCACGACATTCGAGACCACGTTCATTTGAGACCACGACATTTGAAACCTGTTTCTTTGAGACCACATTCACATGAGACTTTTTTATTTGAGACCACATTCATTTGAGACCTACTCCTTTGAGACCACATTCATTTGAGACCACATTCTTTTGAGACCACATCTAATTGAGACCACATTCATTTGAGACCACATTTATTTGAGACCACATTCATTTGAAAGCACATTCATTTTAGATCGCATTCATTTTACGCGACTTAAAGTGAAGCTGATTTGATTTACTGTGTCACATTTTTATGATCTACCTTACACTTCGTTGCGGGAGACCTGAAGTTTTGCAAGGTAACTTTTCAACTGAAGTTTTGCTAGATCACGCCCTTGCAAAATAACGTTAATTCCGACGAATAGCAGAATACGCTAAAAATGTTCAAATGATGATCGTCTTGAAACATATTTAGTAAAAATGAAGAAGACCCTGCAACTTCATATTTTTCAAATAATTCGGGCGAGAAACATGTTCTTATTGTTTGACTCAACAGCAATGTGCTATTTCAGACACTGTGAGCTTTCTTCGGAATTAAAGTTTTCTGCTAAAACAGTCTAATTTGTAGAGATCACGCGTCAGACGTTTTGCTCATACCCAGTTGCATTTCTCTTCTCAAAAGCCATGAAATTTGATTTTCTCCTGTGATTGTTTCGACCAACGCAAAAAGACATTTTTTCTTTTCTCGTCTTTCATTTTTCAGTTAAAAACTGAAACTATTGTCGTGCCTCGATAAAAGAAACGGGGAGGAGCGCAAAACATGTAATTCTTTGACGTTACACAATATCAAGTTATGGTCCAAATGACATTTCAGAGGTGCAACGATCTCTTCCAAACCTGAGGTATAAAGAGTTTTCTGGCGGTGTTTTAAAGTGCGAGTGCACTTACAACCCAGCGTGAGTCACCCCTGGACACGCAAGGGCCTAACCTTGCAAAACTTCAAATGAACGGTTACCTAACAAAACTTCGGGTCTCCCGCAAAGAAGTGGAAGGTAGATCATAAAAATCCGATTCACAGTAAATCAAAAACAGGTACACTTTAACGTGGCGTAAAATGAATGAGATCTCGTATGAGTGTGGTCTCAAATGAAAGTCTCATGTGAATGTGGTCTCAAATGAATGTGGTCCCAAATGAAAAAGTCTCATGTGAATGTGGTATCAAATGAACAGGTCTCAAAAGAACCTGGTCTCAAATGAAGTGGTCTCAAATGAATGTGGTCTCAAACAGGCCCGTAACCAGATTGGGACACCAGGAGGGGCGAAGAGTTTTCTGAGAGGGGCCCAAATTTTTGGAACTATGTCCAATATTTTTAAATTATGTCCAACGCATTTTACCAGGGGGGGCGAAAATTTTTCTAGGGGGGCTTCGCCCTTCCTGCGCAACCCCTGGTTACGGGCCTGGTCTCAAATGAATATGGTCTCAAATAAACGTGGTCTCAAATGGATGGTCACAAATGAAACGTCTCAAATGAACTGGACTCAATAGTCATGGAACCGCTTTGAAGTGTGGTAGTGATTTAGTTCAACTGCAGTTAGTAGATACTGTACAAGTGTTTCAGTCAGTGATAGTCTTATGGGTACCATTGGCAGCTGCTACAATTGTACTGTGTCACTGAAGACTGCTCTACTCAGCTGTGTGAATGCACAATGTTATTTAGTAGAAGCATTTTGCATTGTTGGTTAGATCTTACTATTAGAAGTTTTGCATCACTTTTACAATAAGATTACACTTGCTGTATTACTTTAACCTTTTACCTTGTATTGCTTTAAAGTGTGTAGTAATTTTTTAGTCCTTGTAATCAGTAGATTTGGTATAAGTTAGCCCTTGCAATCAGCAGATTTTGTACAAGTTAGCCCTTGCAATCAGCAGATTTTGTTTCAGTCGGACCTGTCATATGGCTCAGTGGTTGATCTCAAGAGTTTCTACCATTTCATTTACATATGTGGTCTTGATGGTTTTCAGCATGTGCTTATTGAATCATCATCAACTTCATGCAGTTTATGAATTTTATCTCTTGTTCGTATAATTGGATCACAAAATCAAGAGATTTCTAGCATTGTCGTGGGATTGAAAAGTCAATTTCAAACTGTTTAACGGAAATGGTTTAGGTTTTAGAATTGAAGCATTCATCCACAATAGTGTATATATGGTTGTAAGTTTTACTAAGATAAGGAAAAACAATCTTTAACGGGCATTTTTGAGTTTATGGCAGAAATTGTTAGTTTAGGGCCAAAACTTGCTTCGTTGGCAAAACTAAATTTTTTTGCAAAAAGTTACTGCGTTCCGAACATTTTGAGTCCTCTAATCATTATGCAAACTAACATAATTGAAGGATTTTGTAATTTTTGCCATAACGTCTCCAAAAAAATGCATTTTTTATTAAGATTTTGGCCATAAGCTACGGAAAATATCTGGCAACCTTGGTTTCGAGAGAAGCTAGCATATATCACAGATCTTATATTCCGCGAGGCTCCTGATACATTGCAGCACAACCTAACCAAACACGCGTACAACTTTTGTCTTGTTATATTTGTTTCTAGCGGATGAGGCATATGTGACAGATTAAACTCCCTCGCATGTGCGGTAATCCGAGGGAGTTTGATCTGTCCGATTAAACTCCCTGTATGTTATCTTGAGTTTTGCTTCATTTAATTCGCCTTACAATCCGGTGCGCCTTATGGTCCGAAAAATACGGTAGTTGGTTCATTTGGGATGATGGCACTGTAGGCTACTGAAACACCATAGGTTACGCTACTAAACAGAAGCTACATTTTAAGAGACTGGTTTGAGACCAAGGGCGGATACAGGGATGGGGGCGACCGCCCTCCTAAAACCTAAAAAAATAGCTTTGTTCGCCATGATTTTGTACAATTCGGAAAAAAACATTCGTGATATAAGGCTATTTTGCCTGTAATTGTTTTTTCACAACAGTGTTGTGAAGTATACTTGATCTCTCTTACAGTAGCGAACCCGTAATGAGACTTGTCTATCAAATCTTACTGAAATCGCCCCCCTAACCTTACTGACTGGATCCGCCCTTGTTTGAGACAAAAACATACCATCGTGTACGTGGCAGGATTCCAAGAGAAAATCACAACTTAACGAGTTTATGTTAATTTATATATTAATTATATTTATGTTAATTTTTATATTATATTTAATTAATTTAATTTATTTTATTTGTTTGTGAGCAGACACGAAGTCCATAGTATGAACACACACACTCTGCAGAACGCAGGTTGATTAAATCAGACAATACAGAACGTAGTACAAGACATTGAAGCCGGCGAAATCA